>Ga0115011_10000014_pt1 | contig 203478 bp, 169 predicted proteins | sample TroAtlMetagenome_2_FD_88705 | JGI IMG/M metagenome (GOLD analysis project Ga0115011, IMG submission 88705) | Marine eukaryotic phytoplankton communities from Atlantic Ocean - Tropical Atlantic ANT8 Metagenome | ecosystem: Environmental > Aquatic > Marine > Oceanic | place: Tropical Atlantic... | reverse complement strand
CCGACGGCCATGCCTCCGGCAGAAACCGCGATTGCTCGTCAGATGTCGCCTCAAGTCGATCCACCCACTCAGACTATCGACTCTCCTCTGCGATGTCCAGCAGACTTGTGGGACAAGCTCAGCCCGCAAGCGGGCGAGGGTAGGTCGGCATCACGCCGCGCGTGATTCACGTTAACCAACGCCCACCTTGCCGCCCGTAGCGCGCACCGGCGTCGGTTTGAGGTGCTTCTTGCGGATATAGATCTGCTTTTCGACCACGGCCACGCGTTCGCGGTGACTGTCGCAGATGTCGATGTGGTGCACCGGCAGATACTTGGTTCCATCTCGAGCGCTCTGGCGGGCGAGGTCGATGTCCTCGCTGCTGAGGCGGAACTGTGCGTGCACAACGCCGGTGCCGGGGCGCTTGAATTCGATCTTGGCGCCGTAGTCCCAGATGTTGTAACGCGGGCCCAGGTTGGCGATGTACATCAGCGCATAAAACGGATCGGTCATTGCGTAGAGACTGCCGCCGAAGTGCGTGCCCATGGCATTGCGGTTGAGCTTTCCGAGACGCAACTCGACATCGATCTCGCGGAAATTGTCGCTGACGCGAGTGACGCGGATACCGGCTCCCACATAGGGCGGATACAGCGACATGACACGCCGGAACAGGGTCGGGTTGCTCAGGATGACATCACCAATTTGCACTGCGCACAGCCCATTTGATAAGCGGGGCACAAGGCTAAGCGCTTTGCTGTAGGGCGGCAATCGGATCGTGCGGCGGCTGACCGTCCCCCTGGACTGCCGGCTATGGCCGGTGCGCGGCGCGTTGTTGCTCCTGCAGCCCATGTGCCTGGGTCAGGGCGCGGTCCTCTGGTGTATCGTCCGCATGGTTCGCGGGCTCGGCAGGCAGGAATCCTCCGACCACATACTCCGTGACCTTCTGGCTGAGGCTGCGGTCGTCGCCCAAGCCGTTTTCCGTGGCCAGCGCGGGCAGAGATTCCTGCATCTCTCTAAGTTTGCGGTCCGACTCGGTAAAGGCGTCCTTGCGGCGGTAGACAGTCAAGGGTTCGAGTTCGACCGGAGCTTCATCGCCACTGTTGGCCTGTGTTGCGGTGTCGTCGGGCGCTGCATAGACCCGGAGCGCACAGCAGAGCAGCATCAAAGACGTCGCATGGCGTGGAGACACGATCAGGGCGCTTCGGCTGGCGGTCGACCAGAGGATGATTGCCGCCGTGGAGCCCTTTGGCAAGTGGCGGAGCCCGACCTGGCAATGCGATCGTTTTGTAGGACATTTCGGGCAAGGCGTGTCGGCAATTGTCGCGACGCGTTCGACGGGGCGTGCGACGGTGCCAAAAATGCCTATAACGAACCTATCTGGTTCTAGCCACGCGCAGGTGGTGGCTCGGCAACCACACTCTCTAAATGTCTTCTCGACCGATTTTCGGGGATATCGAATGCACTTCAGGACTTTGCTGCTGTCCGCCGGCTTGTGTGCTGCCGCGTCGCATGCGGCCATCGCCAGCGCGGCACTGCCGAACTATGACGCTTCCTTGATCGGCGCGTCCGCGCCTGCCGCCGCAAGCGCACAGCGCCTTCAGCGCGCGCTGCGCAGCCTGCGCAATCGTGGCGGTTATCGCAGTGAAATCGATGCCCAGCTCGGCACGCCGTCGTTCCTGTGGGCGCCGCTGGGGGCCGCACCGGTCGCGGTCGGCCCGCTCAAGGCGATCGCTTTGCCGGAATCCCGTGCTCGTGCGCTGCTGTATCGACAGGCTTCACTGCTGGGACTCAGCCGCGACAACATCGACGCGGCGGAGCTGATCGACATCAGCGACCGCGGCACCGGCCCGGTGATCGCGCGCTTCCGCCAGCGCGTCGCCGGCACCGAGGTGTTCAACCGCCGTATCAGCGTGATGATGGATCGGGAGGGGCGGCCGGTGGCCACGTCCGGATACTTCGCACCGGATGTCGACATCGATGCCGTGGCGACGAAGCGCGGCTCTCTGGACGCTGCGCAGGCCATCGCCAGCGCGGTGCGCGATCTCGGCAGCAGCCTGTCACTTGGCTCGCTCGTACAGACGGCCAGCCGCGGTGATTACAGCCTGTTCTCGATTCCGGCGCTGGCGGACGGCCTGCGGTTCACGCGCGCACCACGCAGCAAGCCGGTGTGGTTCGCGAAAGCCGGCGAACTGGTCCCGGCGTTCTATCTGGAAGTGATTGGCGAAAACGCGCAGGGGCGCGGCCAATTCGGCTATGGTTATGTGGTGTCAGCCGACACCGGCGCTGTTCTGTTTCGCAACAATCTCATCGCCAACGACTTCAGCTATACCGCCTTCGCCGACAGCGGCGGCGACTTCCGTCCGTACGATGGGCCGTTGGGCAACGAGTATCTGCCGACCCCGGCGATGCCGGGCGACGTCCTGCCGCGCGTCAGCGCACCGCAGCAGAACGTGGTTCTGAGCAGCACGCTGCCCGAGGGTGTCGATCCCTGGCTGCCCGACGGCGCCACCACCACCGAGGGCAACAATACGCTGGCTTATCTGGACCTGGCAGCGCCGGACGGCTACAACGCGGGCAGTGATGTGCTCGGCGTGACCACCTCGGACGGCATGTTCGACTATCCGATCGGTGCCGACGAGGACCCGTCCGGTGACGACGTTCAGCAGGCGGCGATCGTCAACCTGTTCTACGTCAACAACTGGCTGCACGATCTGTTTTACCAGTATGGTTTCGATGAGGCCTCGGGCAACGCGCAGACCGACAACTACGGTCGTGGCGGCGCCGATGGCGATCCGGTCGAGGCCGAGGGCCAGGACAACTCCGGCCGCAACAACGCCAACATGCTGACGCCGGGCGACGGCAGTTCGCCGCGCATGCAGATGTACCTGTTCGACGGCCCGATCGCGGGCCTGGCGCAGGTGACCGCGCCGGACGCGCTCGCGGCGGAATTGAGCGATATCAAGTTCTCCGGAGCCTCATTCGGCCCAGGCGAGTTCGAGATCGAGGCCACCGCAGTGGAGCTGGCCGCCGATGTCGCGGGTGAGCCGACGGATGGCTGTCTGGACGTCTCCGTTCCCATCACCGGCACCACTTTGCCCGCCCCGCCGCAGTTGAGCATGGCTGGCAAGATCGCGCTGATCGATCGCGGCAATTGCAGCTTCACCACCAAAGAACAGTTCGCCACGCTGTCCGGCGCGACCGCCATGGTCGTGGTCAATAGCGGCGACGGCGCGCCGATCACCATGGGCAACGCCGATCTGCCGATCAACATCGGTGGTATCTCCACCGATCCGCTCTACATCCTGCCGGCGATCATGATCACCAAGGCCGATGGCCAGAAGATCAAGGATGCGCTTGCCGCTGGCGAGTCGGTGTCCATGAGCATCCGCCGCGATCCGGCGATCGACGAGGACGGCACACTCGATAACCTGGTCATCGCGCACGAGTTCTTCCACTACGTCAGCAACCGCCTGGTCAACGACGGCTCCGGCCTCAGCAACAACCAGGGCGGCAGCATGGGCGAAGGCTGGGGCGATTTCGCGTCGCTGCTGATCGCGCTGCGCGCGGACGACGCCACCCCGGACAAGCTGCTCGGTGCCTATTCGACCGGCTTCTATGTGATCCCGGACTATTACTTCGGCATACGCCGTATTCCGTATTCGGCGGACCTCGGCACCAACTGCCTGAGCTTCAAGCACATCGAGAATGGTGTCGAGTTGCCGACCGAAATCTGTCAGGTTTCGTTCGGTGAAGATGGCGCCAGCAATTCCGAAGTCCATAACGCCGGCGAGATTTGGGCCAACATGCTGTGGGAGGTCTACGTCTCCCTGGTGCAGGCACATGGCTACGAGGACGGTCGTGACCGAATGATCAGCTACCTGATCGACGGCCTGAAGATGACGCCGAGTTCGCCGACCTTCACCGAAGCGCGCGACGGCGTGCTGGCCGCGGCGATGGCCACCGACTTCAAGGACTTCGCGCTGGCGTCGCGCGCGTTCGCCAAGCGCGGCATCGGCGTCCACGCCGTATCGCCGCCGCGCAGTGACAGTGACCATGCCGGTGTTGTCGAAAGCTACGTGGCCCTGGTCGGCAGCGCGCCTGAACTCGGCGTGCTCAAGGACGACGATTGCGACGGAGACGGTGTACTCGATGCCGGCGAAACCGCCACCGTCGAGGTGTCGCTGCTCAACAACGGCGGCTACGAGCCGGGCAGTTCCGTCGAGATCGGCATCAGCACCACCGCGCCCGAGCTGAGCCTGGGTAGTGACACGCTGACGATCAAGCTCGGTGACGTCGGTGAGACCGTATCGGCCGAACTCGAGCTGAGCCTGGCCGAGTCGGTGAGCGAGATCATCGAGTTGCCGATCACATTGACGCTGACGCCGGCTGGCACGCCGGATCCGGCCGTCGAATACCCCGAGCCGGTCGAAGTGGTGCTGCTGGCGAATTCCGATATTGCGCGGACCGCCACCAGCGACGATTTCGAAAATCCGGTGCTGTCCGAACCGGACTGGGCGCGCGAAAGCGTAGGAACCACCGATCAGTGGGAACTGGTGAACGAGGACGAGCTGCTCGGTTCCGGCATCGTCTGGTTCGCGCCGGACAAGGAAACCGCATCGGATCTTTCCCTGATCACGCCGAGCTTCTCCGTACCGGCCGAGACCGATTTCTCGATCGCCTGGGAGCACTATTACTCGTTCGAACCGCGGTCCCCGTTGCGGTTGCCCCTGCTGGACGGTGGATATGACGGTGGCGTCGTTGAAATCAGTATTGATGGCGGCGACTGGACGGACGTGCTCGATGCTGGCGGAAGCTTTACCGGCGGTGGCTACACCGGAGCGATCGCGGCGCTTGATGGCAGAGAAGGTTTCACCGGCAGCTCCGTCGGCCTGCTCGACAGCGCAGGCCTGGTGGCCGAAGGCCTGGATTTCGGAATCGCTCTGGCCGGAAGCAGCGTGCGCCTGCGCTTCCGCGTCGTTACGGACGAGCTCGTGGGCGACTATGGCTGGTCGGTCGACAACGTCAGCGTGACGGGCGCGGCCGAGCCACCGTTCCTCGCCGTCAGCGCCAACGAAGGCGAGTGCACCGTCATGCCGCCAGACGATGACGACGACGACGATGATGATGGTGGTGGTGACACCGGTGGCGATGACGATGATGGTGACACTGGTGATGACGGTGACGGTGACGCCATGGGCGGTAATGGCAGCAACGGCGGAAGCGGTGGCGGTGGAGCCATGGGGTGGATGTGGCTGCTGTTCGCTGGTGTTGCCGGTCTGTTGCGCCGTCGCAATGTGGCGCGACCGAACCCGAGTGCGCCCCAGAGCAGGGGCCGCCGTGAGGCATCGCCGCTGGCGCAGGCTCGACAGGAGCGCGACGCCGCCATGCGGGTCGTGCTCGACGATTCGAGGCAGGCGCCGACCCGCGGCTGAGTCGCCGCATTGGGTTGAAGGTTCGAAAAGGGGGTGCAGCGGCGCCCCCTTTTCGTATCAGCGGCGCCGGCGGCTTGGCGTGCGTGCGCGGATGGCCGAAACTAGGCGCCCTCTCGCGGCATCAGGCGCATCGCCGCGCGGCCCACTCTCCCAAAGAGTCGAATGAAACTCAGCGAACCGTTTCGCCAGTCCGCCCTCGAATATCACGAGCATCCCGTCCCCGGAAAGCTGTCGGTCACGCCGACCAAGCAACTCGTCAATCAGCGCGATCTGGCGCTGGCGTACTCGCCCGGCGTCGCCGCCGCCTGCGAGGAAATCGTCGACGATCCGGTCAATGCCTACCGCTACACCGCCCGCGGCAATCTGGTCGCCGTCATCACCAACGGCACCGCCGTGCTCGGGCTCGGCAACATCGGTCCGCTCGCGTCCAAGCCGGTGATGGAAGGCAAGGCCGTGCTGTTCAAGAAGTTCGCCGGCATCGATGTCTTCGACATCGAAATCGACCAGCAGGACCCGGACAAGCTGATCGAGATCGTGGCGGCGCTGGAGCCGACCTTCGGCGGCATCAACCTCGAAGACATCAAGGCGCCGGAGTGCTTCTACATCGAGAAGACGCTGCGCGAGCGCATGAAGATTCCGGTGTTTCATGACGACCAGCACGGCACCGCGATCATCGTCGGCGCCGCCGTCACCAACGGTCTCGCCGTGGTCGGCAAGGCCTTTCCGGACGTGAAGCTGGTGGTGTCCGGTGCCGGCGCCGCGGCGCTGGCCTGCGTCGAGATGCTGGTCGATCTGGGCATCCGCAAGGAAAACGTGTGGCTCACCGATCTCGCCGGCGTGGTCTATCAGGGCCGCACCGAACTGATGGACGACAACAAGGCGCAGTACGCCCAGGCCACCAGTGCGCGCAGCCTGGCCGAGGTCGTCGATGGCGCCGACATCTTCCTCGGCCTGTCCGCTGGCGGCGTGCTCAAGCCGGAGATGCTCAAGGCCATGGCCGCGCAGCCGCTGATTTTGGCGCTGGCCAATCCCACGCCGGAAATCCAGCCGGAGCTGGCTAAGGAAGCACGGCCCGATGCCGTGATCGCGACTGGCCGTACCGACTATCCGAATCAGGTCAACAACGTGCTGTGCTTTCCTTTCATCTTTCGTGGCGCGCTGGACGCTGGCGCCACCACCATCACCCGCGAAATGGAAATCGCCTGCGTGCACGCCATCGCCGAACTGGCGCGGCAGGAAGCCAATGACGTGGTCGCCTCGGCCTATGGCATCGAGGACCTGCGCTTCGGTCCCGAGTACCTGATTCCCAAGCCCTTCGATCCGCGCCTGATCGTCAAGATCGCGCCGGCGGTGGCGCGCGCGGCGATGGAGTCCGGCGTGGCGGCGCGTCCGATTGCGGACTTCGATGCCTACATCGAACGCCTGCAGCAGTTCGTGCATCACAGCGGCACGATGATGAAGCCGGTGATCTCCGCCGCGCGCAAGGTCAAACCCGAAGCCAAGCGCGTGATCCTGGCCGAAGGCGAGGAGGAGCGCATATTGCGGGCCTGCCAGGTGCTGGTGGATGACCAGATCGCGGTACCGGTGCTGGTCGGCCGTCCCGCCGTGATCGAGCAACGCATCCAGCGCTTCGGCCTGCGTCTGCGCGAGGGTGAACACTACAGAGTGGTCAACCCGGAATTCGATCCGCGCTATCGCGAATACTGGCAGGCCTACTACGAGTTGATGAAGCGCAGCGGCGTCACCCCGCAATACGCCAAGCTGGAGATGCGGCGGCGGACCACGCTGATCGCGTCCATGCTGCTGGCCAAGGGCGAGGGCGACGCCATGCTCTGCGGCACCATCAGCAACACCGCGCGTCATCTGCAGTACATCGATCGCGTGATCGGCAAGCGCGAGGGGTGCAAGGTCTACGGCGCAATGAATGCGCTGATCCTGCCGCATCGTCAGGTGTTCATCGTCGACACCCACGTCAACGACGATCCCACGGCGGAAGAACTGGCCGAAATCACCATCATGGCGGCCGAAATGGTGCGTCGCTTCGGCACCGAACCGCGTGTCGCCCTGGTCTCGCACTCCAACTTCGGCACCTCCAACGCGCCGTCGGCCGTCAAGATGCGAGATACCCTGGCGCTGCTGCGCGAGCGTGCGCCGGAGATGGAGGTCGACGGTGAAATGCATGGCGACTGTGCCTTGGACGGCAGCATCCGCAAGGCCGTGCTCGGCGATTCCACGCTCAGCGGTGATGCCAATCTGCTGGTGATGCCGAATCTGGACGCGGCCAATATCGCCTACAACCTGCTCAAGACTTCCGCCGGCAACAATGTGGCGATCGGACCGATCCTGCTCGGCTGCGCGGCACCGGTCCATATCCTCACGCCGTCGGCGACGGTGCGGCGCATCGTCAACGTGGCGGCGGTCGCGGTGGTCGAGGCCAATGTCGGCCGCGTGGCCGCCTGAAGCTGTCCGGAAGTCGCGTGAACCAAGGCAGTATTGAACCGGTCCGTCTCGACAAATGGCTGTGGGCCGCCCGCTTCTTCCGCACGCGCAGCCTCGCCAAGCAAGCCGTCGAGAACGGCAAGGTGCTCTATAACGGCGAGCGCCCCAAGGTCAGCCGCGTGGTGCAGATCGGTGCCAGCTTGCGGGTCGCGCAGGGTCACGATCGTGTCGAGATCCGCGTGCTGGGCCTTTCCGACCGTCGCGGCGGTGCACCGGAGGCGAGGCTGCTGTACGAGGAGACGGCGCAAAGCGTGGAGCAGCGCGCCGTTGCAGCGGCACAGCGGCGCGCCAATGCGCCGGTGTCCACGGAGCGTCCAAGCAAGAAGGAGCGGCGGCTGATCAGCCGCTTCAAGCGGGGCAGCTGAGCGTCGGTGCACGCGGCCAGTTGCGGCCGAATTCGCACGATCCAAACTTGCCGTTTGTCATTGGCGCGCCCAGTCAATGCTTTCCCTGGGAGGGATCCCGATATTGGCGGGGACGCTCTAGTGCAACCCTTGCACCCGTCGAGAGGGACTAGGAGATGAAACGACAAGGAACGGCATTGCTCGCCTGCGCCTGGCTGTACGCTTGCGGACAGAGCCCCGCGCCAGAGGACCCAGACGCCTATTGCGAGCTCGGCGCTGCGAGTGCCGAGCAGATCCTGTCCGTCACGCGTCCGGAGCCCGACCTCCCGCTGGCGGATCTGTCGCATTACCAGGCTCGCCACGCGCCTCGCGCCGCGGACGCGCAGCTCAACGGCGGCGGTTGCGAATCCAACACGAGCTTTCGCTACGGCGCCGGTATCGGTGACACCACCGGCCCCGCGCTCGGCGAGGAGCTGTTGGGAATGGCTGATCCGGCGCAGGTTTCGCAAGGCATACAGACGCGCCAGCACGCCGAGGCCTTCGCGATCGCATCGGAATGCGGCGGTCGCGCGATGCTGATCACGATCGACAGTGCCCACGCCTTCGATTCGATCAAATTCGGTCTGCTGCGGCGCATCGCGGAGGACACCGAAGACCATCTGTCCGACTACTGGACGATGGACAACATCATGATCTCGGCCACGCATACGCATTCCAGCGCTGCGGGGATCTCGCACTACGATCTGTTGAACGTGTTCGCCCTCGGCTTCGACGAGCAGGCTTACAACGCGGTGGTCGACGGCGTTTTCACCGCGGTCCGCCAGGCCCATCGCAACCTCATGAGCGCGACCCCCGGCCCGATCGGATTCGCGCAGGCTGAGGTGCTCAACGGCAACTTCAATCGCTCGCCGGACGCTTACGTCCTCAATCCCGAGGCGGAACGTGAGCGCTTCGTGGACGCTTCGGGTCGGGAGGTGGACGCCAATCGAATGATGACGCTGCTCAAGCTGCAGCGTGACGACGGGACGCCGGTCGGCATGCTCAACTGGTACGCGATCCACGGCACCTCCATCGGCCAGACCCACCGCTTGCTCTCGGGCGACAACAAGGGATACGCGGCGCAGCGCTTCTCGCAGGACTTCCCGCGGGCCTTGTATCCGGACGGCGAGTTCGTTGCCGGATTCTTCCAGAGCGACCACGGCGACAATTCACCGAATCCGTTTATCGAGGACTTGAGCGAATCGGAGCTGCGCAGCCGCGATTCCGAAGCCTGGTTCACGCGCGGTGGTGGCCAGGACGATTATGAAAGCGCCATGATATCCGGCTACAAGCAATACGATCAGGCGCGCAGGCTCTGGGATTCGGCCGACGAGCAGTTGCACGGCGAAGTGCGGGCGATCCATCTGCCGATCGATATGAGTTCGGTCGTTGTCGAGCAGCCCGTCACCTATCCCGATACGCTGATGCCCGCGATCGGCGGGCAGCGCACCTGTGAGCCGGCGCTGGGAATTTCCTTCGCCGCCGGCGCCGAGGATGGGCGCGGCCCGTTCACCGAAGGTGCGGCCTGCCCGGTCAGCGACGACGAGTTGCTGCCGCTGATCACGGACTATCTGGCGGATACGCTGGAGCCGCTGCTCTACGGCGGCTTGCCGTCGACCCTGCTCGAGCCGGTAGGCTGCTACAACCCGGCTTTTGCCGTGCTGGGCTATGGGTGCCACATGGAAAAGCCCATCGTCCTGCCTTTGGCCGTGGCGCTGGGCGATACGCCGCTGCTGCAGTTGCAGCCGCGCACCATCCCTCTGCAGATCATCACACTCGGCAATCTGGCGATCGTGGCGCTGCCCTGGGAGACGACGACGATGGCCGGGCGCCGTTTGCGCAGCGCCGTGCTGGACGTATTGCAGGACGCCGGCATCGACTATGCAGTGATTTCGGGCCTGTCCAATACCTTCATCCACTACCTGACCACGCGTGAGGAGTACCGCGCGCAGGACTACGAGGGGGCGTCCAATGTGTTCGGGCCCTGGGCGCTGGACGCCGTGATCCAGGAGACCACGCGGCTGGCATCCCATCTGCGTGATGCGACACCGGCCGCAAGCCCCTATGCGGACCCGAACTATCGCGACCACATTCCGCTGCTGTTCTTCCACGTGGGACTGGTGGTGGCCGACAGTCCCTTGCCGTCCGGTGTCGTCTATGGCGATGTCAGCCAGCAGCCGGAACCCGAGTACCAGATGACGCCCGATCAGCGCCTGACCGTCACGGCCCGGTTCTACACCGCCCATCCGCGCAACGACCTGATGTCCGGTTCGAGTTATCTCTACATCGATCGCGAGGTGGATGGCCAATGGAACGTCGTTGCCACCGACGACGACTGGTGGACGCGCTTCACCTACGTCCGTAACGGTGTCGGTGACGAGGCCGTGGTCGAATGGCAGGTCCCGCCCGGCACCGAACCGGGTACCTACCGGATCCGCTACCAGGGCGTCAGTGGCGATGAGCCTTACAGCGGGACCAGCGATGCTTTTGTGCTCAAGGATTGCCCATGAACCGGATTCAGGTGCCAGTTGAGGCGAATCCGGCCCCGTGAACACCGCTGATCGGAGCCGGTGGCCATTTTATCGGTAGGTGACTGTGCATCGGCAGACATTGGGTCTAGCCTTCCGGCACGCTCCATCGGAAGGTTTGCCATGTTTGGTCTCGGCTCGAAAAGGAACACGGATGTCGAAGGCGTTGCGCCGCCGCCCGCGCTGACCACGTTCTGCGCCAGTGCGCTGAGCCGTGAACCGGGCGCTCTGGAGGCGCTGCATGCGGCCGTTGGGGAAAGCCAGCGCTGCGACGTGCTGTCCGACGACCAGCTGGCGCAGGCGCCGCTGCGCGCCAGCTATGTGCTGAGCCTGTTCATCGAACCGTCGCGGCTCGATGCGCTGGCCGACCGCGTCATCGCGGCACGCGAAGGCGGCGCGGCCACCGTGCTGATCATCGCCATTCGCGGCGACCAACTTTCGGAACTCGGCGCCTGGCTGCACCGCCGCGCCAGCGGCGATCGACTGCAGGGCGTGCGCCTGATCCTGGCCTCGAATCCGGAGACCGTGGCGCAGCAGCTGCCGGCACGCATGGTGCCGGTGCCGGAATCCAATGTGATCCGCATGCCAGTGACCTCCGAGGTCGAAACCCCGGAGTTCAAGAATTTCTTCGTGTTCAGTCCGGAGCTGCAGGCGCTGGTGGCCCGCATCCGTGGCTACGCGCAGAACGGGATCAGCCGCACCTATCTGCTCGGCGGTCCCGGCAGCGGCAAGACTACATTGGCCTACTACTACTTCCTGGTGCGCAAGCGCGGCAAGTTCGTGTCCGTGAACCTTGCCGCCGAAAACACCGGAGACAAGGCCGCCGTGAAATCGCTGTTGTGCGGCCATGTGTCGGGCGCATTTCCGGGCGCCGGCGCGCGGACGGGCGCCTTCACCCATGCGCGCGATGGCGTCTGTTTCATCGACGAAAGCCACGGTATGTCCGGGGCCGTCATGGAAACCCTGATGGAGGCGCTGGACAACGGACAATATCTGCCGTTCGGCGCCTCATCCAAGCAGCCTCTGGAATGTGCCTTGCTGTTCGCCACCAACCGTAGCTGGACGCATCTGCAGAACAGCGTGAACCTCGACGAATTCACCCGTCTCGGCGCGGCGACGCTGTCGGTGCCGGAGCTGAACCGGCGCGAGGAGGACATGATCGCCGTCACCGCGACCACGCTGGCCAAGCTCGGTAGCAAGTGCACTTCGTGGAAGGCGCCAGCCGGTCTCAGCGATGAGGCCTGGACGCTGATCCGAGAGTGCCGCTGGCACGGCAATATTCGTGGCCTGGTGCGCACGCTGGAGGCGGCTTTCGTCGAAACCGCGTCCACTGGCGCGGGTGCCCTCATTCCGGACACGGCCATCGCCCAGGGCATCGCCCTGTGGGAACCGAAGACGCATCACAGCCACCAGATCTACGCAGCCGCCTGATCTGTTCCTCCGGACGCGCCATATCGGCGCACGGTCCGGCCTGTACCGAGCCTCCACGAAAGCCTGCGCTCGCATTCGTCGACCGCAGGCTTTCGTGCGTCCGTGCAGTACGGCCTCTCCCCAAAAAAATCATCAATTATTTCAAATATATGAGAAATACATAGGGAAATCCCTAGGGGCCAGTTGTCATCAAAACGCCACGTTCTGGCATCGGCGTTGCTGAAACACCCGAGACGGAGGCCCCAGAAGCAAACCCATAGGGCCCGGAGGAGAGAGCCGCTGTACCTGCTCGTCTGACTACGGGAGTGACGCAATCATGGGTTCAACAGATAAAAAAACGGAACCAGGCACCGATCGGTACTGGATGATCATGTTGGTGCTGGGTTTGCTGTCGACGATGTCCGCTGGGGCGCTGGCGCAGGACGAGGATGACAATGCCTCGCTTGGCACCACGACGGTGGTGGGTCAGGGCGTGACACGCTCCACCAGTTCCCTGCTGTTCGACGATATCGAACAGGAAGTTCCGGGGCGGTCGCCGCAGTCCTATCTCAACGCTCTGCCGGGCGTGAACATACAGATGTCGGACCCTTTCGGCACCTACGAGTTCGGTACGTCCATCCGCATCCGTGGCTTTTCGTCCGAGCAGATCGGGGTCACGCTCGACGGTGTTCCATTGGAGACCTCGGACGTGCGCGAAGGCAGTCCGCCGAACCGCTACGTCGAATCCGAAAATCTCGGTGAAATCTCGCTGGCCCAGGGTTCCGGCGACGTATCGATGCCCTCGTATCATGCACTGGGTGGCTCCATCCGCTATTTCTCGGATGACCCGGCGGGCATCTGGGCGGTGCAGACCTCGAGTACCGCAGGCAGCAACGAGCTGATCCGCAACTTCATTCGCCTGGATACGCCGCAGCTGTGGTCCGGCGGTCCAACCGCCTACATTGCCGCCTCGCGTCGCCGCTCGGTGCAACCCGATCTGCACAAGGCCGATATGGAGCGCGATCACGTCGAGGCCAAGTTCAAGCAGGTGCTGGGCATGGGGCACACGCTGACACTGGCCTATCGTTACAACAAGCGTGACGACCACGACATGCCGCAGTATCTGTTGGACGGCACCAATATTTTCCCCTTGCACGAAACCGCCACCGGCGATCCAGAGGAAGACGCGCTCAATATCGAAGGCTGGACCAATGGCCGCACCGACCAGCTGGTGAACCTCAACGCCGAGTTCCTGCTCACGCCGATGCTGCGCCTGACGCTGGTTCCGTACTACGAGGACAAGGAAGGCTACGGCGTCGGCAGCGTGCCGCCCTCGGCGGCACAGGGCCTCTACGACGACGCCACCAATCCGGAGCTCGGCGGTGATCCCGACCGTGAGGACGTCGCGCTGCCCGACGACGATCTCGTCGCCAAGCGTCTGGAAAGCATGGGCGGGCACCGCGCCGGTCTGACGGCGGCCCTGCGATGGAGTACTGCGATCAACGACGTCGAAGTCGGCGGTTGGTACGAAGATTACGACTTCTACCAACGGCGGCCGCTTTTCCACATCGATCCCGGTACCGGCAATTTCGACTACAGCCAGCCGCAGATCATCAACTACTACGACCGTACGTTTAACACCAAGGTCACGCAGTACTACCTAAAGGACACGCTGCGCCTGTTCGATGGCAAGCTCACGCTCGCGGCTGGCACCAAGGGCCTCAAAGTGGAGCGGAAGTTTGCAGGCATTGCCAATACCGATGCCTTCAATCGTGGCCAGTACAGCGAATTCGACGTCAGTGACGAGGACTGGTTCCAGCCGCAGCTCGGCGCGACGCTGGCGCTGACGCCTCAGGAGGAGTTGTTCGTCAACTACGCTGAAAACTTCAGCGCCACGCCTCGCAACGCCCTGGTGGCGGTCACCACCAACGAGAACCTCGAACCCGAAACCTCGCGCAATGTCGACCTGGGTTTGCGCAGTTCGCGCGGCAAGTTCAGCGGCACGGCGTCCTTGTACTACATCGACTACGACGACCGCATCCTGCAACTCACGGTCAACGATCCGTTTCGTGTGGGCGAAGACATCTATCAGAACGTCGGCAGCATCAAAACCTACGGTGCCGAATTCGGACTGATCTGGACCGCCAGCAGCCGCTTGCGCCTGGGTTCCACTCTGACCTTGAACAGTTCCAAGTTCCAGGACAACTACTTCGCCTTTGAAGACTCAGACGACGATCCGTCAACGCCGGAGACCCAGACTCGCGAGGTCGATGTCGAGGACGAACAGATCCCTGACACGCCCGAAGTCATGTTGTCGCTCGACGCCTCATACGATCTGCCGCATGGCTTCTTCGTCAACGGGGACGCCAAGTACACCGGCGAGCGTTCGGCCTCGACCACGGGGGCCGAGACCGTGGACGGATATACCGTGCTCAATGCCGCGTTCGGTTATCAGGCTGCCGCCTCGGGTCTGCTCGAAGGGCTCAAGCTGACCGTCAATGTCTACAACCTGCTCGACGAGGAATACTGGGGCGTGATCTCCCCGGACGAGAACGTGGGGTATTTCAATTACGGAAACGAGCGCACCCTGTACCTGACGGCGGAGGCCCAATTTTGAGTTCCCGGCCGGAATGTCGTGCTTGTTGCCGCGCAGATGGCATGCTCTGTGTCTGCAGCAAGACGCCATCGGCTTCGTGACGTATGACTGAGCACTTCGGGGGCAAGTACATGTTGGGGCAATGTTTCACACAGCAAGGCCGGCGAGTCGTGGCGATTGCCGCATTCGGCCTGCTCGGTGCCATGGGGGGGGCACAGGCCGCCGACCTCGACCAGAAAATGCAGGTCTGCGGAGCCTGCCACGCGACAGGAGCCGGAGGCGCTCCCAGGTACGGTCGGGAGGCCGACTGGGCGCCCCGCCTTGAAAAGGGAATGCCGGCGCTGCTGGAAAGCGTCCGCAACGGAGTGCCCGGTACCTTGATGCCCGGCGGGCTTTGCGGCGACTGCAGCGACGCAGAGATCGAAGCGCTGGTTCAGCGCATGAGTCAGACCCAGAACTGAGGAGCCGCCAAATGGCCGAATCAATCGGAGCGGCGTGGACGCGCCGCGATTTCCTAAGTCGTCTCGGCGCCGTCGCGGGCAGCTCAAAATTGTACGGTGCAATGACGGCCTTGGGACTGGTGGCCATTCCGCCGGCCTACGCCGGTCCGCCTCGTTTGCCAGCGGGCTCGGGCAAGGGCAAGAAGGTCATCATCGTCGGTTCCGGCATCGGCGGCCTGGTCAGCGCCTATGAACTCGGCAAGGCCGGTTATGACTGCATGATCCTCGAAGCGACGGCGCATGTCGGCGGACGCAACAAGACCGCGCGCCACGGCGACAAACTGGTGGAGTACGACAGCGAGCAACTCTGCGAGTTTGATGACGACCCCCATCTCTACATGAACTGTGGGCCGGCGCGTTTACCGTATCACCACCAGGGCATTTTGACTTACTGCCGCGAACTGGGCGTGGCCCTGGAGCCGTTCGTCAACGACAACCGGGCTGCCTGGGTTCACAGCAAGGAGGCCTTCGGCGGCAAACCGGTGCGTGCGCAGCGCATGATCACCGACGCCCGAGGCGGCATCGCCGAGCTGTTGGCCAAGGCGATCAGCACCGACGCGCTGGATCAGCCGTTTTCGGGCGAGGACAAGGAGCGGATGCTGGCCTTCATGCACCAGTTCGGTGACCTCGATGATCAGCTCAAGTACACGGGCTCGCCGCGGGCCGGATTCACCAATGGCGAAGCCATGCTCGAGCCCGGAATTCCGCACGAACCGTATTCGCTGCATCAACTGCTGGAGTCCGACTACTGGCAGTTCAAGATGGAGTTCGCCGAAATGTGGGACATGGCGGCCACGATGATGCAGCCCGTGGGCGGCATGGACATGATCGTGCGTGGCTTCGCCGCCAAGCTCGGTGGCGTGATCCGCACCGGGGTGCCGGTGACCGGCATCTTCAACGAGGACGACAAGGTCCGCGTGCGTTTCAAGGATCCGGATGGCGGGGAACGCGAACTCAGCGCGGATTTCTGCATCGACGGCGCGCCGGCCTACGTCGCCGCCGGCATCGACAACAACTTCTCGGACCGCTATCGCGCGGCGCTCAAGGCCGTCGAACCGGGACACCTGTTCAAGATCGGCTTCCAGACCAGTCGCCGGTTCTGGGAGGAGGACGACCACATCTACGGCGGCATCTCCTGGACCGAGCAGGACATCCTGCAGATCTGGTATCCGCCGCACGGCTTCCACCAGAAGAAGGGCGTGATCCTCGGCGCCTACACCTTCGGCCCCGAGACCGGCAAGAAATTCGCCGCGCTCAATCCCGGGGCGCGTCTGGCGCTCGCCATGGAGCAGGGCGAAAAACTGCATCCCGGCTACAGCAAGATGATCGACAACGGCATCAGCGTCTGCTGGTCGAAAGTGCCGTACCTGTTCGGCTGCGCGCCGGAATGGTCGGACGAGGCGCGCAAGACGCACTATCCGGTGCTGCGGCAGGCCGAAGGGCGTCACTATCTGGTGGGCGATCAGATGAGCTACCACTCGGGCTGGCAGGAAGGGGCCGTGTACTCTGCGCACAGCGTGATCGACATGATCCATCGTCGCGTCCACGCCTGAGCGGCGGACGCATTTCGAAAAGGGACCTCGCAATGAACAAGATTCAGTCACCGACCGTGTTCGCCGCTGCCTTGCTGCTGGCGGCCTGTTCACCTCCTCCGACAGACGCCGAGAAATCGGTCGATTCCGACATGGCGGCGGCGCCGAAAGCCGAAGTCAAGCGCTACCCGATTCCGGGTTCGGACTTTCCGATCGCCAACGCCGTTGAAGTTCCGGCTGACACGACGCTGGTGTTCCTCAGCGGCAAGACTCCGGCACCGGCCAAGCCGGACGCCGAGAAGTTCAGCGCCGAGTTCTGGGGCGATACCGAAACCCAGACCGTGTCTGCACTGACGCGCATTCAGGAAACCCTGGCCGGCATGGGGCTGGGCATGGGCGATGTCGTGAAGATGCAGGCCTTTCTGGTCGGCGTTCCGGAGGCCGACGGCATGCTCGACTTCGACGGTTTCATGGCCGGCTATACGCAGTTCTTCGGCGGCCAGGCGCAGCCAAATCTGCCGGCTCGCACTACGGTGCAGGTCGCGGGTCTGGCGGCGCCGGGCATGCTGGTCGAGATTGACGTGATCGTGGCCAAGCCTTGAATGCGAAAAGCTTGAATTCCTCGCGTAAAGACGCGGAGACGTAAAGGCAATAAGCTCAAAAATGGGTAGTCCGGATGAAGCGCAGCGGAATCCGGGAACCGGGCGACATTGTGAAACCTTGCTCCCGGATTCCGCTGCGCTTCATCCGGACTACGATTTGTTTCGGACCCTAATGCGTATGCCGATCCGCACCGTGCAGATGCGGGCGGCCGAACAGGGCATGCAGGATCACGCCGGCGACGAAGGCTTCGAACCAGACCCAGTGGCGGGTACCGAGCATCGCTTCCAGCGACAGCCCGATCAGGTAGCCAATCACCGTGCCTACACCCATGGCGATCAGCACGATGCTTGCCACGCGATGGCCGAAATCCGGCGCCAGCAGCCACCAAACGCCGGCGCCGATCGGCAGGGTATGCAGCACCACGGCGGCCGGCAGGCCCCAGCCGTGCGCGGCATCGGCCACCACGGCACCATCGGCCAGGGTATGCAGCGTGAGGCCGAACACCGCCAGGGCGATCGCGGCCACATGCGCCTGCCGCTGATGTCGCGAGAAGGCGCGCTCCAGTGCATCCGGGCCGAACAGTCCCAGTACCGCGAAAGCCAGACTCGGCAGGCCGCCCTCGTTCCAGGCGTGCGGCACGAACTCCAGCAGCACCAGAATCACCACCAGGCCCAGTACCACACGGTCGGCGATTTCGGCCAGACCGGGACGCCGTCTGGCCCAGGCGTACAGCACCGGTCCCAGGGCCAGGGCGAACAGGGTGGCGATCAGAAACGGCATCGAAGCGGAGTCCGGTTTTTCTTTTTGAGGCCTCGAACCAGGTTCGGCCTGCGTGCGGAGAAGCGGCGGACCACGAAGACCGTCATTGGACGGCCGGCGAGGGGCCGTTAGGATACGCGCAAGCCCGAGCCGCGCCCATACCTTGAAAAAAAACCTGCGCTGGTCGCTACCCCTGCTGCTTCTGGCGGTCCTTGCTGCGGTCTGGTGGTGGTGTCGGCCGGACAACTACGACTATGCGGCCGCGTTCGAAAACCTTGCGCGCGGGCAGCCCGAAATACTGTCCGTTCCGGCGCTGGCCGGTGCTGATGCGGAGCGCGTGGCGGTGTTGCTGGGCCCGCCGACCGGATGCGAACGCAGCGCCTACGGCGAAAACTGCCGCTATCGCACGGGCAACGCCGACATCGCGTTCATCGATGGCAAGGCCGACTGGATCACCCTGTTCGGTTTCGGCGACGTCGCGCCCGGGATCGATGCACTGAGCTTGCTGGGTCTGGAGCCGATGCCGGCGGATTCACAATCCGACACCGAAATGCGTTGGCGGGACACTCAGGGCCTGCGCGAAATCCTGCTGGTGCACGACGCCTCCCGGATTCGCTACGCCCGTATCAAGACGAGTACACCCTGATGATGAGGCGGCCTCCATCCCGATTCGCCCCGTGGCTGCTGTTGTGCGGACTGGGTGCCGCGCAGGCGGCGCATGGCCTCGAACTGCGTCGTATCACGCCGGCGGGAAACGATGTCGATGCCGGCCAGCAGATCACGCTGAGCTTCGATCGTGATGTGGTGCCGCTGGGGCGCATGGAACGCACGGCGGACGAGATTCCGGTGACGATCACGCCGGCCGTGCCCTGCGAATGGCGATGGCTGGACCCGAAGGTGCTGGCCTGCCAGCTGCCACGGGACGCCCGGCTGCTCGAGGCCACGCGCTACACCGTGGAACTGGACGCCGGGCTTGAAGCCGAGGACGGAACGCGGCTGGCCCGGAGCGTGACGCATCAGTTCATCACGGCGCGGCCGACGGTACGCTACACCACGTCCGGCGGCTGGGCCTCACCGACGCAGCCGGTGCTGCAGCTGCGGTTCTCGCAGCCGGTCACGGCCGCTTCGGTGGCGGCGAGTCTGCGATTCGACGATGTCGCGGTGAAGGTTGAGCCCAAGCTGTTCGACGCGCGCACGCCGTTCTACACACCGGACGGCGAAGCCCGCGAACAATGGTCGGTCTATCCCGAAATCCCTTTGCAGGCGGACCGCGATTACGCCTTGCGTGTGCTGCCCGGTCTGCGTTCGGCGTTCGGAACCGAAAAAGGCATCGAAAACCGTCGGATCACCAGCCTGCACAGTTTTCCGGCGTTCCGGTGGCGCGGCTTCAGTTGCACCGTAGACGGTGGGTTCAGACGCTTCGGGCCGGAGGATTCGCAATCAGCCTGTGAGCCATTGTCTCCGATCCGGCTCGAATTCTCGTCGCCGGTGGCCCCGGCTGCGGTGGGCGCGGCGATCACGGTATCGCCCGATCCGCTGACCGGGCGCGGTGATTTCGACGCCTGGGCAGCGGCCGCCGAGCAGGTCGACCTGCGCCGTTCCAACCGTGCGGGCGAGACCTATACGGTGACGCTGCCGTATCCGTGGAAGGCCGCAACGCACTACCGCATCACGCTGGATGCCACGCTCGAGGACGGATTCGGTCGTCCGCTGGCGGCGCCGGTGGAATTGCGCCTGCAGACCGGTCATCGCGATCCGGCGCTGCATTTGCAGCATCCGCAGGCGGTCGTGGAACAGGGCATCGATTCCGAACTGCCGCTGGTGGTGACCAACCTCGACCGCATCGACATCCGCTACGACCGGCTGACAGTGCAGGGGCTGGATAGCGCGCAGAGCGCGCAGCGGGTGATCGATGGGCCGCGCGACATCGCCTATGCGGTCGAAGCCGGTGTGCGTGATCTGCTGGCCGGACGTTCCGGTGCCGTACGCGGCAGCTTGCGCACGCGCCCGCAGACCGCGCCACCGGACCGTGACGCGCCAGAGTTCTTCGCCGAGGTCACGCCTTGGCAGGTGCACCTCAAGCTTGGTCACGACAACAGTCTCGCCTGGGTCAGCGATCTGCAGACCGGCGCCCCGGTGGTGGATGCCAAGGTCGAAATCTATCCGGCGGTGCTGGCACGGCTGGCGCCGGCGGCGGATTCCGCGCCGGCCAGTGCGCAGACCGACGACCAGGGCCTGGCCTGGCTGCCGGGCACGCGCGAACTCGATCCGGAACTGGAGCATCTGGGTTGGAGTGCCGAGGCGCCGCTGATGGCGCGTGTGACACGGGGCGAGGACATCGCTGTGCTGCCACTGGACTATGATTTTCAGGTTGATGTGTATCGCGCGTCGAACTACGAGATCAGCAGTTGGCAGCGGCGCCGCAACGGCCATCTGCGTAGCTGGGGCACGACCGCGCAGGGCGTCTATCGCGCCGGTGATCGCATCCAGTACAAGCTGTACGTGCGCGATGCGGCCGGCAGCGGTCTGTCGGCGGCGCCCGAGATGCGCTACGCGCTGCGCGTGTTCGATCCGACCAACAGCGTGGTGCATGAACGCGACACCGTGACGCTGGATGCCTACGGCGCCGTGCATGGCGAGTTCAAGCTGCCGCCGCAGGCCGCGGTGGGCTGGTATCGCTTCGAGCTGGAAGTGGGTGAGGGCGACGCCAAGGACAGCCTGCAACCCTTGCGCGTGCTGGTCTCGGATTTCACGCCGGCGAGTTATCACGTATCGACCGAACTGGCGGCTGCCAGCGCCAAGCCGCAGCAGACCCTGGAAGCGCGCCTCAGCGCCAGCCTGCACGGTGGCGGCCCGTATGGCGAAGCGCCGGCGCGCATCACCGCGCGCATCACGCCGCAGGCCTTCGAACCCAGGACGCCGCAGACCTTCGGTTTCCAGTTCGACAGTGACGATGGCGCCGCGCGCGACGTGATCGTGCTGCCGGCGCGCGAAGGACGCACCGACGTCAACGGCGCCTACGCCACGTCTCTGGATGTGCCGGACGGCGGCATCGCCTACGGACGCCTCATCACCGAAGCTTCGGTGCGCGATGATCGCGGGCGCAGCATCGCGTCCACTACCAGCATTCCGTACATGGCACGTGACCGCCTGATCGGTCTGCGCTATCGCGGCTGGCTGCTCGATGCCGGCAAGCCGGCGTCCGTGGACTGGCTGGTGGTGGATACCGCCGGTCAGCCGGCTGCCGGTTCGCCGAGCTACATCAAGGTGGAGCGCGAGCAGACCGGCGTCGCGCGCGTGCTCGGACCGGGCAACGCCTATCTGCCGCAGTACACCAGCGAGTGGATCGAGGTCGCGGTGTGCAAGGGGCGTTCCGCCGTAACCGCCAGCCGCTGCGGTTTCACCCCGGATCAAGCCGGCAGCTATCGCATCACCGCGATGGTGCGTGATACCGAGGACCGTCTGCAGCAGACCCGCCTGTACCTCTACGCGCGCGGTCCCCAGTTCGTGGTCTGGGAAGACCGGCCTGACCTGTCGCTGGAACTGTCGCCGGAACAGGCGTCCAATGCCGTCGGCGATACTGCGCGCTATCTGGTCAAGAACCCGTATCCCGGCGCGCAGGCGCTGATCAGCGTGGAGCGCTATGGCGTGCTCGACGCCTGGGTCGAGACGCTTGAGGGCAATACCCCGGTGATCGAAATCCCGGTGAAGCCCGACTATCTGCCCGGTGCCTATGTCTCCGTGGTGGTGCTGTCGCCGCGTGCCGCGCCGCCGCCCAAGGACGGCCCGGACCTCGGCAAGCCGACGTTCCGCATGGGCTATGCGCAAATGCCGGTGGCCGACCCCTACAAGCGGATCGATGTGAAGGTCACCCCGCAGGCCGAGCGCTATCGTCCCGGAGACCGAGTGAACGTGAGTCTGGCCGCGAGACCGCATCAGGTCGGCGCCGCGCTGGCGCCGGTGCAGTACGCGGTCGCGGTGCTCGACGATGCCGTATTCGACCTGATCCAGGACGGCGAGGACTACTTCGATCCCTATGACGGTCTGCTGCAACTCGATCCGCTGGACCTCAACAACTACGGATTGCTGACGCGCTTGATTGGTCGCCAGAAGATCGAGAAGAAAGGCGCCAGTCCCGGTGGGGATGGCGGTGCTGCGCTGTCGCTGCGCTCCGTCGAGAAGTTCGTGGCCTACTGGAATCCGGCGCTGGATGCCGATGCGCAGGGCCAGGCGCAATTCGAGTTCAAGGCACCGGACAATCTGACGAACTGGCGCGTGCTGGCGCTGGCGGTCACGGCGCAGGACCGGCTCGGTCTCGGCAGCGGCAAGCTCGCCGTGTCCAAGGACATCGAGCTGCGCCCGGCGATGCCCAACCAGGTGCTGGGCGGGGATCGCTTCCGCGCCGGCTTCACCGTGCTCAATCGTACGCAGGCCACACACGAAGTGCCGGTGACGATCCGTGCCAGTGGCGCCGCGCAGGCGCAGACGCAGGAGACCGTATCGCTGGCGCCGTTCGAGCGGCGTACGGTCTATCTGGACGTCGCCACCGACACCGACGACAACCGTGCCGGCACGATCACGTTCGAGGCGCAGGCCGGCAGCGGAGAAGACGGCGACGCCCTGCGCCACAGCGTGGCGGTGAAGCCGCGACGGCCCACCGCGACGGCCGCCGACTACGGCCTGCTCGAAGCCGGAAGCACCGAAGTCCCGCTGCAGACGCCGGCGCCGATCCTGGGCGGGGAATTCAGCCTGCAGCTGTCGCCCAGCGTGCTCGGCAACGTCGATGGCGCCTTCGAATACGTGCGCGACTATCCCTATCTGTGCTGGGAGCAACGCATCACCAGGGCGGTGATGGCGGCGCAGTACCTGCGACTCAAACCGTATCTGGATTTCGAATGGCCGCAGGCCGAACAACTGATCCGCGACACCCTGGACAACGCGGCCTCGTTCCAGACCGAGGACGGCGGCATGGCGTTCTGGGTGCCGGAAACCCGATACGAAAGCCCTTATCTCAGTGCCTACACCTTGCTGGCTTTCGGCTGGCTGGAGCAGGCCGGTTTCGCGGCACCAGGCACGGTGCGCGACAAGCTGATCGACTATAACCAGGGCCTGCTCAAGAAGGACTTCGGCTACGGCTCGTTGGATGCACGTTCCACCGTGCGCGCCGTTTCGCTGCTCGGGCTCAAGGGTTTCGACCGCCTGAGCGCCGCCGACGTGACGCGCTTCGCGCCGCAACTACCGCGCATGAACCTGTTCGGCCAAGCCTTGATGTTGCAGGCCGCCACCGGCCTCAGTGCGCCGACGGCACAGCGCGCGCGTGAGTTGCTGCTGTCGCATGCCGACGAAAGCGCCGGCGGTCTGTGGTTGCGCGCCGAACAGCCGGCCTGGGCCGTCCACCTGCTGGGCACCGACACGCGCAGCAACTGCGCGGCCTTGAGCGCGCTGGTCGGCAGTGAAAGCGCCGACAGCGAACTGCCGTTCAAGCTGGCGCGCGCAGTGACCCAGGCGCGCAAGCGCAGCACGCACTGGTACAACACGCAGGAGAACGTCTGGTGCAGCAACGCGCTGGCCGACTATGCCGAGCGCCACGAGGCCGGCCCGCTGGCGCTGGACATCGTCGCGCGGCTTGGTGACACCGATCTCGGCACGGCACGGCTGGACGATCGCAAGGCGCCTCCGAGCCTGCTGCGCGCGCCGCTGGAAGCGTCCGACGAGCCGCATCGCCGTGACTTGAACATCGATGCCAGCGGCGAAGGTCGCGCCTACTTTGCGGCCCGGATGCGCTATGTCGAACCCGACGAGGCGGTGAAACGCAGCAATGCCGGCTTCGAGATCCGTCGCCAGTACGCGCGCCGCGACGGCGACAACTGGGTGGTGATGCAGCCGCCGTATCAGCTGAATCGCGGCGATCTGGTGCGCGTCACGGTCAATGTCTCGGTGCCGGCCACCCGGTTCTTCGTGGTGGTGGACGATCCGGTGCCGGGCGGCATCGAGCCGGTCAACATCCAGCTGGCGACCGCCTCGACCGAGGATGCCCGCAGCGAGGAGCGCAATGGCTATCCGTACCCGTTCTATCACCGTGAACTGCGCTTCGATGCCGTGCGCCACTACGCCGACACGCTGACGGCCGGCAGCTACGAACTGCAATGGACCGGCCAAGCGGTCGCCGAAGGCGATTTTGCGGTGGCGCCGCCGCACGTGGAGGCGATGTACGACCCCGACGTCTTCGGCGCCGATGTCGGCGCGCGGATGACTGTGGGCGCAGGCGCACCATGAGCGGCATCCGCCGAAACCTAACGGTCGTGCCACCGGAGGCACGCCGAAAAATGAATCCTGCGCTGGGCATGGCCGCCCTCTGCCCACCACCCGCTCCGCGGGGTGGACTCGCTGCGCGAGATTCGAATTAAGGAGCTTTACCGATGGCCGAATCCAGTCGATTTCACTGGGACGATCCGCTGCTGATCGAAGACCAGCTCAGCGCCGAGGAGCGCCTGATCCGCGACAGTGCGCGCGCCTATTGCGAGGGCCGGCTGATGCCGCGGGTGAAGGCGGCGTTCCGTCACGAAAGCACTGACCCGGAAATCTTTCGCGAAATGGGCGAACTCGGCCTGCTCGGCATGACGATTCCGGCCGAATACGGCGGCGGGGGGCTCGGCTACGTCAGCTACGGATTGGTCGCGCGCGAGGTCGAGCGCGTCGACTCCGGCTTCCGCTCCATGCTCAGCGTGCAATCCTCGCTGGTGATGGTGCCGATCAACGAGTTCGGCACCGAGGCGCAGAAGCGCAAATATCTGCCGAAGCTCGCCACCGGCGAGCTGATCGGCTGCTTCGGCCTTACCGAGCCCGACCACGGTTCCGACCCGGATGGCATGGCCTCACGCGCCCGCAGCGTGGCCGGCGGCTACCGGCTCAGCGGTAACAAGATGTGGATCACCAACTCGCCGATCGCCGACGTCTTCGTCGTCTGGGCCAAGGACGATGCCGGCAGGATTCGCGGCTTCATCCTCGACAAGGGCATGGACGGTCTCAGCGCGCCGCCGATCCACGGCAAGGTCGGCCTGCGCACCTCGATCACCGGCGAGATCGTGATGGACGAGGTGTTCGTGCCGGAAGACAACGTCTTTCCGGAGGTGCGCGGTCTGCGCGGGCCGTTCACCTGCCTCAATTCGGCACGCTACGGCATCGCCTGGGGCGCGCTCGGCGCCGCCGAATTCTGCTGGCATGCGGCGCGCCAGTACACGCTGGACCGCAAACAGTTCGGTCGACCGCTGGCGGCCAACCAGCTCATCCAGAAGAAGCTGGCGGACATGCAGACCGAAATCACGCTCGGCCTGCAGGCCTGCCTGCGTCTGGGCCGGCTCAAGGACGAAGGTGGCGCCGCGCCCGAGATCACCTCCCTGCTCAAGCGCAATTCCTGCGGAAAGGCGTTGGACATCGCCCGCATGGCGCGTGACATGCACGGCGGAAACGGCATTTCCGACGAGTACGGCGTGATCCGTCACCTGGTCAATCTGGAAGTCGTGAACACCTACGAGGGCACGCACGACATTCATGCCCTGATCCTCGGGCGTGCGCAGACCGGCATCGCCGCGTTCTGAGAGCGACGGCGACGCTGATTCATCTGCGCGGCGGGCATCGGGTGGAATGCTGATGCCTGTCCTGCCCTCGACGGGCGGCGACGCTGTCACGCAAGGGCCCGAAGGAGTTTCGATGAGCGGACGCAAAGGCGTCGGCGGCGGTTCGCGCAAGGTCGTCTACGCGGCGCTGGCCGGCAATTTTCTGATCGCCGTGACCAAGTTCGTGGCCGCTTCCATCACCGGCAGCTCGGCGATGCTCAGCGAAGGCGTGCATTCGCTGGTGGATACCGGCAACCAGGCGCTGCTGCTGTACGGCATGCATCGCGCTACGGCGCCGGCGACGGCCGAGCACCCGATGGGGCACGGCCGTGAAATCTATTTCTGGAGTTTCATCGTCGCCCTGCTGATCTTCTCGCTGGGTGCCGGCGTCTCGATCTACGAAGGCATCATCCACCTGCTCGATCCCGAGCCCAGCGAAAGTCTGTTGATCGCCTATGTCGTGCTTGGATTCTCGTTGATCTTCGAAGGATTTTCATGGTTCGTGGCGCTGCGCGAGGTCGGCGCCGCCAAGGGATCGCTGGGCTATTTCGAAGCGGTGCGCCGGAGCAAGGACCCGACCACGTTCACCGTGCTGTTCGAGGATACCGCGGCCCTGTTGGGTTTGCTGATCGCGCTGATCGGGATCACCGCGGCGCATCTGCTTGACATGCCGGAGCTCGACGGCATCGCGTCCATCGGCATTGGACTGGTCCTGGCAATCGCGGCGATTCTGCTGGCGCGTGAGACCAAGGGCCTGCTGATCGGCGAGGCGGCCTTTCCGCACGTGCAGGCGGCCGTGCTGCGCATCGCCGGTGAAGATGCAGCGGTGCATCGCGCCAACGGTGTGATCACCCTGCAGTTCGGCCCCAGGGAAGTGTTCGCGGCGCTCAGTGCCGAATTCGAGGACGGGCTGAGCACCCAGCAGATCGAAGCCTGCGTGAAGCGGCTGGAGGCGCGGATCAAGGCTGCGCACCCTGAGGTCGCCGTGCTGTTCATCAAACCGCAGACCGCGGCAAACTGGCGCGCTCGCATCGATACGCCCGATCCGGAAGGTGGGCCGCCGGGCGTTGACGCACAAGCTCGATGATCTGCGTTTCGCATGCGACACAGCGGTGGGGGCATTATTATGCGCAGTGCCAAGACCCCACGATTGACGAAACCTGCACCGCGCGGCAAACTTGTACTGTTTACGGTACAGGTTAATCTCATGCGAGTGGTCAATTTTTCCGAGGCGCGCAAAGGCCTCAAAGCGGTTATCGACGGCGTTATCGATGACGCCGACTACACCATCATTTCACGCCGGGACGCCCCGGACGCTGTGCTGATGTCCCTAGACACCTTCAACAGCATCATGGAAACCGCTCACCTGCTCGGCTCATCCGCCAATGCGGCGCATTTGGCGGAATCGATCGCCCAGCATCAACGCGGACAGATCATTCAGAATCCGCTGACGGATGATTGAAAACCTTTCGTGGACGCTGGCGGCCTGGAAGGATTATGAGTACTGGCAGGTCCAAGACAAGAAGACGCTCAAGCGGATCAATAAACTGATCCGCGACACTCTGCGCGAACCGTTCGAAGGAATCGGAAAGCCCGAACCGTTGCGCGAAAACCTCAGTGGATTCTGGTCGCGGCGGATCGATGAAAAAAATCGCATCGTCTATGTCGAGGACGAAAGCGCCCTGACGATCATTTCGTGCCGATATCACTATTGAATGGCGTCACGTCGGCGACACCATCGGAATGATGCGCAACGGTGGGAGCAATTTAGGCGCAGGGCCTCAGCGAGAAGGCCGGGTTCAGCCGCGAATACCGCGAATGTCGTGGCGCTCAGCGGCCACGCCACCAAAGCGATGTTCGAACGGTATCGAAAAGATCAGGCAGAAAGGTAAGCCGCGGCATGACCAAGGGGGGCTTCCGAGAGTGCTCGGCAAGCGCACGCCACCCGGGTCATTCCCTGAAAATTCCCTACATCGCGCAAAGCGCTTGTAAGTCATTGAATTGGTGGTCGAGATTGGACTCGACCGCACGCGCAGCGCGTGACGTGAGAGCCGCAAATTGGCCGCGTAGCGGCCGAACAAGACAACGAACAACCACGACCCCCACCATGTCAAGGATACGACGAAAACGACATAACATTATGTTTTCACTTGATTTTCCACCAGAATCCCAGTCCAAAAATCCGCATAAATCGACCATTATCAATCAATAGCTTACGTGTACATTCCCTGAACATCGCCCTCCCTTGACTGTATGCACATGATGCATACAATTAGAGCATGAACTACGAGTGGGACGAGGCCAAACGTCAGGAGAACATTCGGAAGCACGGGGTGGATTTTGCCGATGCGGTAGGCGTGTTCTTCGATGACTTCGCGTTGACCCGTTCAGATTCCGACAGCCACGATGAAAACCGGATGGTCACGTTGGGCATGAGCTTAAGCCTTCGCGTGTTGCTCGTGGTCTGGGTGGAGCGTGACGGCAACACGTACAGGCTTATTTCCGCCCGCAAGGCCAGTCCGGGCGAAATTCGCCAGTATCAGGAGTAAACCATGACCGACAAAATGCCAGAACTCGACTTCAGCCAAGCAACGCGTGGCGCGCTTGTCAGTGAACCCGGTAAGGAACGCATCACGATTCGGATCGATGCTGATGTGCTGGCTTGGTTCCGCGATCAGGTGAAAGGGGGCGGCAATTACCAGACACTGATCAACGACACACTGCGCGCTGCGATGGATGCGGACGATGCCCCGCTGACCGTAAGAAAGTTACGCGAAGTGCTTCGACAGGAGTTGCACGTCGCCTAAGCTTAGGCGGTAAGCATAAATATCAGGCGATGGCTGAGGTCACGGGGCGCAAGTGATGCGGCTGGAGCGTGGCCGTTTTGTCGAACCCGCCAAAACCGGCCGCTAGTCAATCCTGTGAGCGCTTATGTTATGCGCGGTCGCCGTTTGACGTGTGGTGGTTGACCAGTCGGCTGATGGCTTCGTCTGCTGTCAATTCTCCCGAGATATAGCGTTCTCCGATCTCCACCGCATAATTGCTTGGTGGGGGAAGGCCTTCGCGTGAATTGATCTGATCCGCCGCTTTCAGTTGTGCTCTGCGTTCTTCTTGGGCACGTCCGCGCTCGGCGTCGCCCATGTCGAACGGTCGTGAGGCGTTTTGCTGCAATACAACCGAAAATCCGCATGCGGTTGCTATTTCGATCAGCTGCTCGAGCGTGAACTGCGACACCGGTTGGTTCTTCAGCTCTCGCATGCGAGATACGGTCAACCCGAGCCGTCTTGCGGCGTGCGCTTCGCTGACACCCCATGAGGACACGTGCTGTTCGACGCGCCGCGCAATCATGCTTTTTGTGCGCAGAATCTCGGCCTCTGTTTCCGTGTTGCTGAGAGCGTCCCAGACGCACTCGTAAGACGCCGTATCGCTATCGCGACTGATCGTATTTTTGTTTCGCATGCGAAACGCTTGACGTCTCGCCAGCCCTGCCATTCGCTCCTGTTTGCTCAATGTGTGCCCCAGCGCGATACCGCCTGCGCCGATAAGCAGAAGAATAGCGATTTCGATGGGAATGATTGCTGCCTCCCAAGCTCACAATATGATTATATTGCGACGTATTGTACGCATTCTGCGATAGCGCTCGAAATTGTAGGATTATTAGCGTCGTCGCGGGCTCGAAGTAGCTCTATCCAGACTTTCACATGTTCGTTCGGTGGGATCGAAGTCGAGGCTGAATCCCAAAGTATGTCGATCAGAGTTTGATAGACGCGAGTAGGCTCTGCGAGTTAGCCCAGCGCGCCGAGTCGATCGCGCGGCGCTGCCTCGAGCGACGGCGAGACGGGGGTGCACAGTGACCGCACTCGTAGATACAGATACTACCTTGGGTTTTCGCTCGGTTTAGATGGTCCTGCGCAGAGAACCGATGCTCAATTTCGCTCCGGCGCAGCGCATACGAACGCTCGCCGTCTACGCATATGAATGCCCGCGACCCAAAGAAAAAGCCCCGCACGATGGCGAGGCTTTTAGACGGAATTCCCGGAAAATACCCGGACTTTTCCCGGAACACTTACGATGCCTTGTAAGCTATTGAATTGGTAGGCGCGATTGGACTCGACCGCGCGCGCAGCGCGTGACGTGAGTGCGAAAGGAAATGCCGCGTGAGCGGCCGAATAAAGGGAACGAACAACCACGACCCGGAGGGTCGTTGGTGAGAGTCCATGCCGCGAGACTACAAAAAAGCCTCCGGAAACCGGAGGCCTTTCAAGGTATTGGTAGGCGCGATTGGACTCGAACCAACGACCCCCACCATGTCAAGGTGGTGCTCTAACCAGCTGAGCTACGCGCCTGCTGTTTTGCAGGGGCGGCACTTTAAATGAGCGGCGGTGCGCTTGCAATCCTTTTCTTGCCGGTGTCCATGCCGGTTTCGGCGGGCATCGGTATCGATTTTGCCTGTCGGAACCGTGCAGTGAGTTTTTGGCACTGTGGACCCGGATGGCGTCGTCACACCCATTTGTTCCGCTGGCAAGCGGGCGAAACAGCGGCGAGGCAGCGCTGCATGAAGCTTCGATCGGCGCCTCGAGGCGACACGTACCCCCCGGGAACGGTAAAGTCCGGAGACGGCACCGCCGTGAGAAGAGAATGCCTGGTGTGCCGGGCTGATCGCAGGTTCGGACGCGATCACATTCGCGGGATATCCATTGCGACCTAGGAACAAAGAACGCATGAACCACGCGCTGTGGCTGGCTTTGGTGCTGGCCCTGTTCTGGCTCGGCTTGTCCGGGCACTACACGCCGCTGCTGCTGGCATTCGGAGTGGCGTCGATCGCATTGGTGGGCTGGCTGGCCCACCGGATGGATATCGTCGATTCGGAAGCGCAGCCGCTCCGGCCGAGCCTGGCGGCGCCGCGTTACTGGCTGTGGCTCGCCGGTCAGATTCTGATTTCGGCCGTATCCGTCGCGAAGTGCGTCTGGACACCGCGCCTGCCGATTGATCCGGCCGTTGCCGAAATGAAGGCGGAAGGCCTGTCTCCCTTGCAGCAGGCCACCTATGCCAATTCGATCACGCTGACGCCGGGCACGCTGGCTCTGGCAATCCGCCGTGGTTCCATCGCCGTGCACGCGCTCAATCGGCGTGATCTGGAGGAGCTGCGCAAGGGCGCGATCGTGGCGCAGGTGCGCAAGCTGGAGGTCAACTGATGTTCGTCGCTGCGCTGCTGGCAGTGCTGGCGTCGATGGTTCTGGCGCTGACGCGGGCGCTGGTCGGGCCGACACTCTATGATCGGATTCTGGCCATCAATATCTTCGGCACGAAGACGGTGCTCCTCATCGCGGTGGCCGGTTTCGTCGCGGGGCGTCCCGATTTCCTCGATATCGCCCTGGTCTACGCGCTGATCAATTTTGTGGGAACGATTGCGGTGATGCGCTTGTCGCACTACGGCGACCTCGGGGCCGCGGACGAGGAGGGGGTGTTGTGAGTCTTGAGGCGGCGCTGGACATTGCCAGTGGATGTACCTTGCTTGTTGGAAGCCTTTTCGTGGTGTCGGGCGGTGTCGGTTTGCTGCGCATGCCGGATTTCTTTTCACGCACCCACGCCGCCAGTCTCACCGATACCGCGGGTGCGGGTCTGATCCTGTTGGGACTGCTGTTTCAGGTGGAGGATTTCGCACAGGGCTTGCGACTTGCCTTGATTGCCCTGTTTCTGTTGTTTACCGGGCCGACAGCCACGCATGCGCTGGCCAGTGCGGCGCTGGGTGACGGTCTCAGTCCGTGGACGCGTAAATCCGGGGGGCGGCGATGAGCGGATTCTTCTACGTCGACCTGGTTCTGTTCGCGATCCTGACGGTCACCGCCATCACGATCGCCCAGCTACGACACCTGTATGCGGCGGCCATGCTGTCCGGTCTGTTCAGTCTGGTGTGCGCGTCGATCTTCGTGCTGCTCGACGCGGTTGACGTGGCGTTCACGGAAGCGGCGGTCGGGGCCGGTATCACCACGGTCCTGTTTCTCAGTGCCCTGGCGCTGACCAATGCGCGTGAACGCTTCACACCGCGCCGGCTCGGCCTGCCGGCGCTGATCGTGGTCACGATCACCGGCGCAACCCTGATCTACGCCTCGCAGGATCTGCCCGTCGTTGGCTCCCTGGATTCGCCGGTGCAGACGCATCCCCTGAAGTCGGTTTATCTGGAGGAATCGGTGCAGGAGACCGGGATTCCGAATGTGGTCACTACGGTGCTTGCGAGCTATCGCGGCTACGACACCATGGGTGAGGTTGCGGTGATTTTCACTGCCGGGATCGGCGTGTTGCTGCTGCTGGCGAGAACCCGCAAGCCTCGTTCGGAGGCCGGCAGCTCATGATGGAGAACGATCATCTGGTACTGCGGGTCGTCAGCAAGATCATGATGCCGTTCATTCTGCTGTTCGCGCTGTATGTGCAGTTTCATGGTGACTATGGCCCCGGTGGCGGCTTCCAGGCCGGCGCGATCTTCGCCGCCGGCATGATTCTCTACGGGCTGGTGTTCGGGCTCCACCGGGCACGCAAGGTACTGCCGTGGAAGGCCTTGATGTTCCTGATCCCGCTGGGGCTGCTGATCTATATCGGCGTCGGCGTGGTCAGCCTGCTGCTGGGCGGACGGTTTCTGGATTACGACACGCTCAATCCGCATCACCCGCACGCCGGCCAGCATCTCGGCATTCTGCTGGTGGAGGCGGGTGTGGGCATCACCGTTGCGGCGGTTCTCACCGCCGTCTTCTATGCATTTGCGGGGCGGGGTGTGAAGCAATGAGTCTGGCGGGGCACTACAATTTCTGGATCGTCATCGTGTTGATGATGATCGGTCTGTACACCGTGATCAGCCACGGCAATTTCATCAAGAAATTGATCGGACTGAACCTGTTCCAGGTTTCGGTGTTCATGCTCTACATCAGTCTCGGCGCCGTCGTCGGCGGCACAGCGCCGATCATTGACGACCGGTTCGAGTTGTATTCGCATCCGCTGCCGCATGTGCTGATCCTCACCGCGATCGTGGTGGGCGTTGCGACGACTGCGCTGGGGCTGGCTCTGGCCGTGCGGATTCACGAGGCCTACGGGACGCTTGAAGAGACCGAGGCGCTGCAACGGGAACGCGAGGATATCCGCGAGGATATCAAAGCGGCATGATCGTTCACCTTCCCGTACTGCAGGTTGTCCTGCCGTTGCTGTGTGCGCCTTTGTGCGTGCTGTTTCGTACGCCGCGCGTGGCCGCGCTGATCTATTTCATTGCTGCCGCGTCGGCGTTTGCCTGCGCCGTCGGCCTGAATATTCAGACGCTGGACGGCATCGTGCTGCACTACCAGCTTGGCGGTTGGTCGCCTCCGGCCGGGATCGAATACGTGATCGACGGCGCCAATGCGCCCTTGCTGCTGCTGGTCTCGCTGATCGCGCTGCTGGTTTCGGTCTATGCGCCGCGCAGCATCGCGTCCGAACTCGAGCCGGCACGAGTCGGTCTGTTCTTCGCTTGTATGTGCCTGTGCCTGGCCGGGCTGTTGGGCATCGCGGCAACCGGTGACGCGTTCAATGTCTTCGTGTTCCTCGAAATCTCGTCGCTGGCGTCCTACGCGCTGATTGCGCTCGGCGCGCGCCGTCGTGCCTTGCTCGCGGCATTTCAGTATCTCGTTTTGGGCACGATCGGCGGCACCTTCCTGCTGATCGGCATCGGTCTGGTCTACGCCATCACCGGCACGCTGAACATGGCGGATCTCGCGCAGCGCGTCAGTGAGCTGGGGGAGAACCGCGCACTGATCGGAGCCATCGCCTTCGTCACCATCGGTATGGCGATCAAGGCGGCCGTCTTTCCGCTGCACGCCTGGCAGCCCGGCGCCTATTCGGAATCTCCCTCGGCCGTCGGCGTGTTCCTGTCCGCCACCGGCAGCAAGATTGCGCTGTATACCCTGTGCCGGTTCCTGTTCACGATTTTCGGTGCCTCGGTGGCGTTCCAGGTATTGCCGCTGACGCAGATCGGCCTGCTGGTCGGCTGTGTCGGCATGATCGCCGGCTCGCTGATGGCCTGTCTGCAGACTGATTTCAAACGCGTGCTGGCCTGGTCCAGCATCGGTCAGGTCGGCTACATCGTCGCCGGCATCAGCCTGGCCACCAGCGAGGGACTCACCGCCGCCTATCTGCACATTCTCAACCACGCGCTGATCAAGGCAGCGCTGTTCGCGGCGGCAGGCGTGGTGATGCTGAGACTTGGCGGTACCGATCTGCAGAGTATCGCCGGCCTGGGGCGCCTGATGCCCTGGACCTTCGCCATGATCGTGGTGGCCGGACTGGGGCTCATCGGCGTCCCCCTGAGCGCCGGATTCGTCAGCAAATGGGCGCTGGCGACGGCCCTGATCGACAGCGGGCAATGGCTGGTGCTGGCCGCGGTTCTGTTCAGCAGCCTGCTGGCGCTGGTCTACGTGGGACGGATCGTTGAGGCGGCGTGGTTTCGTGAACCGCAAGCCGGGCGCACACCGGCCGCCGTGCCGAGAGCAATGACCGCCGTGACCGCCTTGCTGGCAATCTCCACGATCTACTTCGGAATCGATACGCGTCTGCCGCTGGCCCTGGCGCAGACCGCGTCCGCAGCCCTGCTGGGAGCGGCCCCGTGATCGCGTTGCCGGCTGCGCTGACAGGCGCGGGCCAGGCGCTGGCCCTGCCGTTGACGGTGCTGCTCCCGCTGCTGGCGGGCGCGCTGGTGTTGCTGCTGCGGCGCAGCCCCGATTTGCGCGATGGCAGTTCGATGCTGATGGGCCTGGTGCTGGCCCTGGTGGTCGGCGCCTTGTGGAGTGCGCCCGATGCGGAGCTGAGTTTCACGATATGGAACTGGTTGCCGGGCCTCGCCTTCGAGTTCCGGATGGAGCCGCTGGGGCTGTTGTTCGCGACTGTCTCCGCCGTGCTCTGGCCGCTGACCACGCTGTATGCCGTCGGCTATATGCGCGGCAACGCGGAGAAGCACCAGACCCGGTTCTTCCTGTGTTTCGCGCTGGCGATCGCCGCGGCGCAGTGGATTGCCTTTTCCGGCAATCTCGTGACGCTGTTCGTGGGCTACGAGTTCATGACCCTGGCCACCTGGCCGCTGGTCGCCCACAAGGGCAACGAGGATGCGAAGCGCGGAGCGCGCGTCTATCTCGCGGTTCTGCTGACGACCTCGATCGGCCTGCTGTTGCCGGCCATCGTCTGGACCTATCTGCTGACCGGGACCACGCAGTTCAGCGACGGCGGGGTTCTGGCCGGCCACGGCAGCCCGGCGCTGTTCGCGGTGCTCTATGCGATGTTCCTGTTCGGCATCGGCAAGGCGGCGCTGATGCCGTTCCATCGCTGGTTGCCCGCGGCGATGGTGGCCCCCACGCCGGTGTCCGCGCTGCTGCACGCCGTGGCCGTGGTCAAGGCGGGTGTGTTCTCGGTGCTCAAGGTCACGATCTACATCTTCGGCCTGGACAACCTCAGCACCAGCGGCGCCTCGCAGCCGATGATGTGGGTCGCGGCCTTTACGCTGCTGGCCGCGGGCGTGATCGCGGTGCGTCAGGACAACCTCAAGAAGCGGCTTGCCTATTCGACCGTGAGCCAGCTCAGCTACATCGTGCTGGGCGCGGCACTCGCCCAGCACTACGCCGTGCTCGAAGGTGCCCTGCATATCGCGACGCATGCGGTCGGCAAGATCACGCTGTTCTTCTGCGCCGGCGCGATCTATACCGCGCACCACCTCACACGTGTCAGCGAACTGGACGGCCTCGGCCAGAAGATGCCGTACACCTTTGCGGCGTTCACCGTGGCCTCGATTTCGATCATCGGCCTGCCGCCGCTGGCCGGCAGTTGGGACAAGCTGTTGTTGATCGAAGGCTCGCTCGAGGCCGGCGTACCGGTGATGCTCGGTGTGCTGCTGGCTGGTGCGCTGCTCGCCATCGCCTACCTCATGCCGGTGCCGATGCGAGCGTTCTTTGTCCGTTCCGACACCCATGGCGCCGACCCGGATAACCCGTCCGGCAATCCGCGCCCGCGCACCGAACCGGTTCAGGAGGCGCCGCTGGCCTGCGTGCTCCCGCTGTGCATCACGGCCCTGGCCTGCATCGCGATGTTCTTTTTTGAAGACGCCCTGATCGAACCTCTGGCGCGCCGCCTGGGAAGCCCGTGAGCAAACCATCCGTGAACGAACCCAAGCATTGGCTGGACCGACCGCAGAGCGCGACGCTGCTGGTCCGGATTCTCTACCTGGCCTGCGCAGCGCTGCTGCTCGCGGACCTGTTCTACGAACGCCACGGCCATTTCGAGTTCGAGCACTGGTTCGGCTTCTTCTGCGGTTTCGGCTTTCTGGCCTATGTGTTCATCGTCAACGCCGCCAAGGTTCTGCGGCGTCTGATCGGGCGTCCGGAGACGTATTACCAGTCCACGCCGCCGGAGCGCGACCATGACTGAGTGGTGGGCCAACCCGGCACTGCTGCTGATTATCGGTGGCCTGCTGCTGCCGCTGCTGGGGCCACTGCCGCGTCGCATCATGAGTCTGGCACTGCCGGCGGCAAGCCTGGTGCTGCTGTGCTGTCTGCCGGATGGCGAGAGCGGGCGGGCGGTGTTGTTCGGTCTGGATCTGGTCACGCTGCGCGTCGACAAGCTGGCCTTCATCTTTGCGCTGATCTTCCATATCGCGGCGCTGATCTCGGCGGTCTACGCCTGGCATCTGCGTGATGTCCTGCAGCATGCCAGCACCCTGGTCTATGCTGGCGCGGCGGTCGGCGCGGTGCTCGCGGGCGATCTCATCACCATGCTGCTGCATTGGGAACTGACGGCGATTTCGTCGGTGTTCCTGATCTGGGCGCGGCGTACCGAACGGGCCTATCACGTGGGCATGCGCTATCTGCTGGTGCAGGCTGGCGCCGGCGTGCTGCTGCTGTCCGGGATCGTGATGCGTTACACGGCGACCGGTGATCTCGCCTTCGAGCGGATGACGCTCGATGAACCGGGCTCGCTGATGATGCTGGTCGCAATCGGCGTCAAGTGCGCGTTCCCGCTGCTGCACAACTGGCTGCAGGACGCCTATCCGGAAGCCACCGTCACCGGTACCGTGGTGCTTTCGATCTTCACCACCAAGCTCGCGGTCTATGCGCTGGCCCGTGGCTTCGCGGGCACCGAAATCCTGATCTGGATCGGCGCGGCGATGACGCTGTTCCCGATCTTCTTCGCGGTCATCGAAAACGACCTGCGGCGCGTGCTGTCCTACAGTCTCAACAACCAGCTCGGTTTCATGGTCTGCGGCATCGGCATCGGCACCGATCTGGCGATCAACGGCGCCGCGGCGCATGCCTTTGCGCACATCATCTACAAGTCGCTGCTGTTCATGGCGATGGGCGCGGTGCTGTACCGCGTCGGTACGGTCAAGGCCTCGGAACTCGGTGGGCTCTACAAATCGATGCCGTGGACGGCGGGGCTGTGCATCGTCGGCTCGGTCTCGATCTCGGCGTTTCCGCTGACCTCCGGCTTTGTCACCAAGTCGATGATCCTGTCGGCCGCCGGGGAGGAGCATCTGTGGCTGCCGTGGCTGATTCTGCTGTTTGCTTCGGCGGGCGTGCTCGACCATTCCGGCATCAAGATCCCATTCTTCTCGTTCTTCGCGCACGACTCCGGCAAGCGTTGCCAGGAGGCGCCGAGCAACATGCTGCTGGCGATGGGGGCGGCGGCTTTCCTGTGTATCGGAATCGGCGTGTATCCGCAGCCGCTCTACGATCTGTTGCCGTACGCAGTGGCGTACTCGCCGTACACCGCCGGCCACGTGATCACGCAGTTGCAGTTGCTGCTGTTCGCCGCGGCGGGCTTCGCCTTCCTGTATCGCCGCGGCTGGTATCCGCCGGAGATTCGATCGCTGAACCTCGATAGCGACTGGATCTACCGCCGTGCGGCGCCGGCCCTGGTCGGCGTGGCCCTGCGTGGCCTCGATCGCTTGGGCGCGGCCTGGCAGGGTCTGCTGGGAAACCTCGCTCGTCGCAGCCTGGCGAAGGTCGGGCAGGTGCAGCGTCACGGCGCCGGCCTGATCGGGCATCAAAGCACCGGTTCGATCACCGCCTGGGTGACCGGCGCCCTGGCCGTGCTGCTGATGTTGTCCTTCCTGTTGGGACGCTCGTAGCGCCGTTGTCCTGAGGCGACTCGCGGGGCGTCCGCTCAGGGCGCCGCGATCACCGTGAACGCGGCCGCGTTGACCCAGAAATGCACCAGGATGCTGGCGACATAGCCGAGCACGATCGCCCAGGACCAGCGCAGGTGGGCGAAAAACGTGTACTGCCCATGCGCCTGGCCCATGACGGCGACGCCGGCCGCCGAACCGATCGACAGCAGTGATCCGCCGACGCCGGCCGTCAGCGTCACCAGCAGCCACTGGCCGTCCGACATCAGCGGGTCCATCGTCAGCACCGCGTACATCACCGGGATGTTATCGATGATCGCCGAGGCGAAGCCGACGATGACATTGGCCTGGGTCGCACCGAGGCCGGTGTACATGGCCTCGGAGCCCACGGCGAGATAGCCCAGCGTGCCGAGCCCGCCGACGCACAGGATGATGCCGTAGAAAAACAGCAGCGTGTCCCATTCGGCACGCGCCACCTGTTCAAAGACGTTGAAGGGGTGCGCCGAGGTTCTTTGCGGCGCAGTGTCGGGGCGCATCCCGCCTTCTTCGAGGAAGCTGATCTCGCGCATGTCGCGGCGGGTGAGGAAGGAGCCGAACAGCTTGAGCAGGCCGAGTCCGGCCATCATTCCGACCACGGCCGGCAGATGGAACAGGCTGTGCGCCGTGATCGTCATGACGATCGTGAACACGAACAGGCCGATCACGACATACCCGCCCGGCTTGACGCGCGGCGCGTCCTTGAACGCTTCGGGTACCTCGCGCGGCACGGCCAGCGACATCAGCGCGGCCGGCACCAGCCAGTTGACGATGGACGGCAGGAACAGCGCCAGGAATTCCAGGGCACCGACCTTGCCCTTCTGCCAGACCATCAGCGTGGTGATGTCCCCGAACGGGCTCCAGGCGCCGCCGGCATTGGCGGCCACGACGATGTTGATGCAGGCGACGACGACGAATTTCGGCCGGCCCTGGCCGACCGCCATCGCGACCGAGGACATCACCAGCGCTGTGGTCATGTTGTCGGCGACCGGCGAGATGAAGAACGACAGCAGGCCGGTGAGCCAGTAGATCGTGCGCAGCGAGAAACCGCGTGACACCAGCCAGCCGTGCAGGGCGTCGAACACATTGCGCTCTTCGAGGGTGTTGATGTAGGTCATCGCCACCAGCAGGAACAGGAACAGCTCACCGTATTCGAGCAGGCTGTGCTCGACGGTTTCCTCGACGTAGGCGGTGTCGCCAAGCTGCGTGTAGAGGTAGCCGATCAGTATCCAGATGGCGCCGGCGGCGAGCAGCACGGGGATGGACTTGCGCAGCTTGAGCCATTCCTCGGCGACGACCAGCGCGTAGGCGACCACGAACATCGCGACGCAGAGCCAGCCGATCCAGTGGTCGGTGTGGTCGTGCGAGATCGCGGATTCCGCGGCGAATGCCAGTGTCGGCAGGAGGGTGAGCAGAGCAGCCAGGCTCAGGCCAAGCGTGCGCGACAATGCGGTCATTCGGGTCCCCGTCTCGTTTTTCGGCGGGGTAGTTTAGGACTTCTGAACGATCGGTGGTGCGTCTTCTGCGCGCGAGCCCGATCAGGCGGCGTTGACCAGCACCTGTTCGCGCGCCTTCTTGATCTGGTCGCGCAGCGAGGCGGCCTTTTCGAACTCCAGGTTCTGCGCCGCCTTGAACATGTCCTTTTCGAGCTGCTTGATCATCTTGGCAAGCTTGTCCGGCGAGATGTCGCCGTATTCGCCGCGCTTCTCGGCGGCCTTGAGCCCGGCGGCCACGGAGATTTCCTCGTAGCCGGCCTTGAGGATGTCACCGATGCGCTTCTCGATGCCCTTGGGCGTGATGCCGTGTGCGGCGTTGTGGGCGCGCTGTTTGTCTCGGCGACGGTCGGTTTCGTCGATGGCGCTGCGCATCGACTTGGTGATCTCGTCGGCGTAGAGGATCGCCTTGCCGCGCAGGTGGCGCGCGGCACGGCCGATGGTCTGGATCAGCGAGCGCTCCGAGCGCAGGAAACCTTCCTTGTCGGCGTCCATGATCGCCACCAGCGAGACTTCCGGCAGGTCCAGGCCCTCGCGCAGCAGGTTGATGCCGACCAGCACGTCGAACAGGCCCAGGCGCAGGTCGCGGATGATTTCGGCGCGCTCCACGGTGTCCACGTCGGAGTGCATGTAGCGCACCTTGACGCTGTGTTCGTGCAGGTAGTCGGTCAGGTCCTCGGCCATGCGCTTGGTCAGCACGGTGATCAGCACGCGTTCGCCGAGTTCGGCGCGCAGGCGGATCTCGCCGAGCACGTCGTCGACCTGGGTGCCGGCCGGGCGGATCTCGACCTCGGGGTCGATCAGGCCAGTGGGGCGCACGACCTGTTCGACCACCTGCTGCGCGTGCTGCGCCTCGTAGGGGCCGGGCGTGGCGGAGACGAAGATGGTCTGCGGCACGATGCGTTCGAATTCGTCGAAGCGCAGCGGCCGGTTGTCCATCGCGCTGGGCAGGCGGAAGCCGTATTCGACCAGGGTTTCCTTGCGCGAGCGGTCGCCCTTGTACATCGCGCCGATCTGCGGAACCGTGACATGCGATTCATCCAGCACCATCAGCGCGTCCGGCGGCAGGTAGTCGAGCAGACAGGGCGGCGGCTCGCCGGGACCACGGCCGGACAGGTAGCGCGAGTAGTTCTCGATGCCTGAGCAGTAGCCGATCTCGCGGATCATCTCCAGGTCGAAGGTGGTGCGCTGCTCCAGGCGCTGCGCCTCCAGCAGCTTGCCGTTCTCGCGCTGGTACTTGAGGCGTTCGCGCAATTCCTCGCGAATCGCGTCGAAGGTGGCCAGTAGGCGTTCGCGCGGCGTCACGTAGTGCGACTTGGCGTAGATCGTCAGGCGCGGCACGCGGCGCAGGGATTCGCCGGTCAGCGGGTCGAAGAACGACAGGGATTCGACCTCGTCGTCGAACAGCTCGATGCGCACCGCCTCGTCGTCGGATTCGGCCGGATGTACGTCGATGATCTCGCCGCGCACGCGGTAGGTGCCGCGCTTGAGTTCCATGTCATTGCGCGTGTACTGCATCTCGGTGAGGCGGCGGATGATCTCGCGCTGGCCGATGATGTCGCCCTTGTCGAGGTGCAGGCGCATGGTCGCGTAGGCTTCGGGGTCGCCGAGGCCGTAGATCGCCGACACCGAGGCGACGATGATCACGTCGCGCCGCTCCAGCAGCGCCTTGGTCGCCGACAGCCGCATCTGTTCGATGTGGTCGTTGATCGAGCTGTCCTTCTCGATGAAGGTGTCGGTGGACGGAACGTAGGCTTCCGGCTGGTAGTAGTCGTAGTAGGAGACGAAATACTCCACCGCATTGTCCGGAAAGAATTCCTTGAACTCGCCGTAGAGCTGCGCCGCCAGCGTCTTGTTCGGCGCCATGATCATGGTCGGCCGCTGCAATTGCTGGATGACATTGGCAATCGTGTAGGTCTTGCCGGAGCCGGTCACGCCCAGCAGCGTCTGGTGGCTGAGTCCGTCCTGGAGCCCGCCGGTGAGGCCCTGGATCGCGGCCGGCTGGTCACCGGCCGGCGCCCAATCGGCTTTCAGCTGGAACGGGATGTTGTCGCGCCGGGCCAGGCGCGCGAGCTGTGCTTCGCTGAGGTCTCGTGCCATCGGCAGCGGGTTCCTTGCCGGTGGGAACCGGCCAAAATTGAAGAACACAAAAGGATACCGCGCCTTGCTGACATTCGTTGTCAGCAAGGCGCGGTGCCTCGGCATAGAATCGCCGCCAGACTCTTGGCTCAGAACTCATCATGAACGACCTGCCCACGGGCGCCGAAGTCGTGCTGTCGGCCGCCGCTGGCGGTGCCGACGCCGACACCGAAGAAACCCGCGAATGGCTCGAAGCCTTCGACGCGGTGGTGCGTGTGCACGGCAAGGCGCGTGCGCAGTACCTGTTCGACCGGCTCGCCGACCACGCGCTGACGCGCGGCGTGCAGTCCGGACGTGCGCGCATCACGCCGTACCGAAACAGCATTCCGGTGGAGGCGCAGCCAGCCTATCCGGGCGACACCCGACTCGAAGACAAGCTGATGGGCGCGATCCGCTGGAACGCGCTGGCGATGGTGGTGCGTGCCAACAAGACCAGCGCCGAGCTGGGCGGCCACATCGCCAGCTACGCCTCGGCGGCGGAGCTGTTCGAGGTCGGTTTCAACCATTTCTTCAAGGCCGCCGGCCATGCCGAAGGCGAGGACCTGGTGTTCTTCCAGCCGCATTCCTCGCCCGGCGTGTACGCGCGCGCTTGGCTGGAAGGCCACCTCGACGAAGCGCATCTCGACAACTATCGGCAGGAAATCGCCGGCCACGGCCTGTGTTCCTATCCGCATCCCTGGCTGATGCCGGATTTCTGGCAGTTTCCGACCGGCTCCATGGGCCTGGGGCCGATCAGCGCGATCTATCACGCGCGTTTCATGCGCTATCTGCAGGACCGTGGACTGCAGGAGACCGCCGGCCGCCGGGTCTGGGGCTTCTTCGGCGACGGCGAAATGGACGAACCCGAATCGATCGGCGCGCTGTCGCTGGCCGCGCGCGAACGCCTCGACAACCTGACGTTTGTCGTCAACTGCAATCTGCAGCGCCTGGACGGGCCGGTGCGCGGCAACAGCCGCATCATCGACGAACTCGAAGCCCTGTTCCTCGGCGCCGGCTGGAACGTGATCAAGGTGCTGTGGGGCTCGGACTGGGACGTGCTGTTCGCGCGCGACACCCAGGGCGAACTGCTGCGCGCCTTCGCCGAAACCGTGGACGGGCAGTTCCAGACCTTCTCGGCCAACGACGGTGCCTACAACCGCGAGCGCTTCTTTTCGCAGACGCCGGAACTCAAGGCTCTGGTCGCGAATATGAGCGACGAGGAAGTCGAACGCCTCAAGCGCGGCGGGCACGACGTCAAGAAGCTCTACGCGGCCTATGCGGCCGCAGCCGCGCATCGTGGTCAGCCCACCGTGATCCTGGCCAAGACCATGAAGGGTTACGGCATGGGCACGGCCGGACAGGGCCGCATGACCACGCACCAGAACAAGAAAGTGGAGATCGAAAGCCTCAAGGACTTTCGGGACCGTTTCGGCCTGCCGCTGAGTGACGAACAGGTCGAAAAGCTGGAGTTCTACAAGCCGGCCGAGAACAGCGCCGAACTGCGCTATCTGCAACAGCGCCGCGAAGCGCTCGGGGGGCACCTGCCGCGGCGTCGCCGGCAGTCCGCCGAGGTGCTGGCGGTGCCGGCGTTGGCATCGTTCGCCAAGTTCGCGTTGCAGGCCGATGGCAAGGCAATGTCGACCACCATGGCCTTCGTGCGCATGCTCGGCGGCCTGCTCAAGGACAAGAAACTCGGTTCTCGCATCGTGCCGATCGTCGCCGACGAGGCACGCACCTTCGGCATGGCCAATCTGTTCCGTCAGGTCGGCATCTATGCGCCGCACGGGCAGATGTACGAGCCCGAGGACATGGGCACGATGCTGTACTACCGCGAGGAGAAGTCCGGCCAGATTCTGGAGGAAGGCATTTCCGAAGCCGGCGCGATTTCCTCGTGGATCGCCGCGGCCACCAGCTACAGCGTGCACGACAAGCCGATGCTGCCGTTCTACATCTACTACTCGATGTTCGGCTACCAGCGCGTCGGCGATTTCATCTGGGCGGCCGGTGACCAGCGCGCGCGCGGCTTCCTGATCGGCGCGACTTCGGGCCGGACCACCCTGGGCGGGGAAGGGCTGCAGCATCAGGACGGACAAAGCCACCTGTCGTTCTCGGCGGTGCCGAACTGTCGCGCCTGGGATCCGGCTTTCGCCTACGAAGTGGCGGTGATTGTCGAACACGGCATGCGCGAGATGCTGGCCGAGCAGAACGACGTGTTCTATTACCTCACGGTCATGAACGCCAACGACGCCCAGCCGTCGATGCCCGACGGTGACGCGGCCGCGGCGATCCTCGGCGGCCTGTACCGCCTGCCGGGAGCGGCGAAAGATGCCCAGGTCCAGCTGCTGGGATCGGGCGCGATCATGAGCGAGGTGCTCAAGGCCCGCGACTGGCTGTCGACGCATTGGAATGTCGCAGCCGACGTCTGGAGCGTGACCAGCTATACCGAACTGCATCGTGATGGCATCGCCTGCGAACGTGCCGCGCGGTATGGCGGGGCGCCCGGGCTGTCGCGTGTGTCACGCCTGTTGCAGCACGCGACTGGCCCGGTCATTGCCGCCAGCGACTATGTTCGTGCGTTGCCGGAGCTGATCCGAGCCTTCGTTCCGAACCACTACGTCACGCTCGGCACCGACGGTTTCGGCCGCAGCGACACCCGTGCGGCCTTGCGCGAATTCTTCGAGGTGGATGCCGCGTCCATCGTGATCGCCGCGCTGGATTCGCTGCATGCCGAAGCGGCGGTGGACGCAGCCACGCTGCAGGCGGCGCGCGTACGTTACGGCCGCAACAACGACCCCGGAGCGTCCTGGACTCGCTGAAGCTGTGCGGAGCTGCGCCTATACTTCCAGCGCGGGGGGAGCGAATACCGGAGTTGACGATGGAAAAGCAGGTCAAGACCTACAAGGGCCCCGCTGGCGGCTGGGGCGCATTGGCCAGTTCGTTCCGTCACATCAGCGAGCAGGGCATCGTCGGTCGTGGCGCTACCACCTTGCTCAAGGCCAATCAGCCGGACGGCTTCGATTGCCCCGGTTGCGCCTGGCCGGACAAGAACCAGCATTCCACGTTCGAGTTCTGCGAGAACGGCGTCAAGGCGGTGGCGGCGGAAGCCACGCGCCGCACGGTGCCGCCCGAATTCTTCGCGCAGCACAGCATCGAGTCGCTGGCCGCGCATGACGACTACTTCCTCGAAGCGCAGGGCCGGCTGACCCATCCGATGTTCTATGACGGGGCCGACGCGGACGGCGCAGGTGGGCACTACCGTCCCGTCGACTGGGACGAGGCCTTCGCCATCGTCGCGCGCCACCTGCATGCGCTGGACAGCCCGGACCAGGCCCTGTTCTACACCTCCGGCCGCACCTCCAACGAGGCCGCGTTTTTGTACCAGCTGTTCGTGCGCGAATACGGCACCAACAACCTGCCGGACTGCTCGAACATGTGTCACGAGCCGTCCGGCGTCGCGCTCGGTGAGCAGATCGGCAGCGGCAAGGGCACGGTCACGCTCGACGATTTCCACAAGGCCGAGGCGATCTTCATCTTCGGCCAGAATCCCGGCACCAATCACCCGCGCATGCTCGGCGAGTTGCGCGAGGCCTCGCGTCGCGGTTGCCGCATCGTGGTGTTCAACCCCTTGCGCGAGCGCGGTCTGGAGCGATTCGCCAATCCGCAGAGCCCGGTGGACATGCTCACCGGCGGCGCCACACCGATCGCCAGCCACTACTATCAGCCGCGCATCGGTGGCGATCTGGCGGCGCTCAAGGGCCTGATGAAATCGGTGCTCGAAAGCGGTGAGATCGACCAGGCCTTCATCGCCGAGCACTGCACTGGCTTCGAGGCGCTGCGGGCCGACGTGCTGGCCGAGGACTGGACCGTGATCGAGCTCGAGTCCGGTCTGTCGCGCACACAGATCGAGGAAGCCGCGGCGGTGTATCGCGCGTCCAATGCGACGATCGCCTGCTGGGGCATGGGCATCACCCAGCACAAGCACGGCGTCGCCACGATTCAGACCATCGTCAATCTGCTGCTGCTGCGCGGCAATCTCGGCAAGCCGGGCGCCGGCGCCTGCCCGGTACGCGGCCATTCGAATGTGCAGGGTGATCGCACGATGGGCATTTACGAGCAGCCCAGCGAGGCTTTTCTCGACAAGCTCGGCCGCGCCTTCGGTTTCGAACCGCCGCGCAAGCACGGGCATGACGTGGTCGGCTCGATCGAGGCGATGCTGCGAGGCGAAGCCAAGCTGTTCTTCGCCATGGGCGGCAACTTCGCCGCCGCCTCGCCGGACACCGTACGCACCGCGCAGGCCCTGCGTCAGTGCGAGCTGACGGTCCATGTCTCGACCAAGCTCAATCGTTCGCATCTGGTGCACGGCCGGCAGGCGTTGATCCTGCCGTGTCTGGGGCGAACCGAGATCGACGTGCAGGCCGGTGGCGTGCAGAGCGTCACGGTCGAGGATTCGATGAGCATGGTGCACCTGTCCGGCGGCATCAATCCACCGGTCTCCGGCGCCTTGCTCAGCGAACCGGCGATCGTCGCGCGCCTCGCCGCGATCACGCTGCCGCACAGCAAGACACCGTGGCTGTGGCTGATCGAGGACTACGACCGCATTCGCGACAAGATCGCCGACGTGGTCGACGGCTTCCTGCATTTCAACCAGCGCGTGCATCAGCCGGGCGGCTTTTATCTCGGCAACGCGGCGGCGGAGCGGCGCTGGCACAACGCCGCCGGCAAGGCGGTGTTCTGCGTGCACGCGATTCCGCGCGCGCTCGCCGGCAGCGCGCCGTTGCGACTGATGACGATGCGCAGTCACGATCAGTACAACACCACGATCTACGGGCTGGAGGATCGCTATCGCGGCGTTTCCGGCCACCGCCGCGTGTGCTTCATCAGCAAACAGGATCTGGAGCGCTTCGCGCTGCAGGCCGGGCAATGGGTCGACATCGTGTCGGTCTGGCACGACGGCGAGCGCTTCGCCCGACGCTTTCTGCTGATTGAGTTCGACATCCCCGCCGGCTGCATCGCCAGTTACTACCCCGAAACCAATCCGCTGGTGCCGCTCGACAGCTACGCCGACCGCGCGCGTACACCCACCTCCAAGTCGATTCCGGTTCGTCTGCAACCCGCCGAGGCGGCGTGATCGAACAGCAGTTGGCCGAGCTGCTCGATTTCGTCGCGACTCATGACGGAGTTTCGACCGCGCGTGCGGCCAAACGCCTGGGTCTGGGCCAAAGCCAGTTGCAGCGGCTGCTGGCGGTGCTCGGCGAGGATGATTCGTTCGGTGGCCTGGGACTGCTGATGATTCGCGAATCCGGTCCGCGACGCGTGCTCAGCCTCAGCCCGCGTGGGCGTGAATGGATGGAGGCGCATTCGTGAGCCCCCGACCGCTGGTGGAGCTGACCGCACATCGCCTGGAAGCCGAGCGCTGGCAGCGGCGTACCGAAACCCTGGCGGAAGAAACCGCGGTGGCGATGGTCTACAACGGCCACTCGCACGTGGTGATGATGGCGACTCCGGCCGATCTCGACGATTTCGCCTTCGGCTTTGCCCTGACCGAGGGCATCGTCGCGCAGGTCGGCGAAGTCGAGATGGTCGACCGGCTCGAAACCGGGCACGGCGTGTCCCTGCAGATGCTGATTCCGCAGGCGCGTTTCGAAGCCTTGAACGGACGCGAGCGTCAATCGTCCGGCCGCACCGGTTGCGGACTGTGCGGCACCGCCACGCTGGAGGCGGCGATCCGCCCGGTGAGGCCGGTCGACGAGGCACCGATCCTGTCGCCGGAGGCGCTGTTCGACGCCCTGCGTCGGCTCCAGACCCACCAGCCGTTCAACGAGCGCAGCGGGGCGGTGCACGCGGCGGCCCTGATCGACGACGAGGGCGCTTTGCGGGTGCGCGAGGATGTTGGCCGCCACAATGCCATCGACAAGGTTGCCGGCGCGCTGCTGCGGGCGGGCCGGCATCCGCAGGCGCTGCTGGTGACCTCGCGTGCCTCGTACGAGGTGGTGCACAAGGCGGCGCAGATCGGCTGTCCGATGGTCGTCGCAATTTCGGCACCGACCGCCTTGGCGGTACGCCTGGCCGAGCAGGCTGGCGTGGTCCTGGCCGGTTTTGCGCGCGATTCGCGCATGACCGTTTACGCCGGTGCGTCGAGGTTTCGCGGCCCCGGCTGAGGGACCGGCCGGGCCGGTCAGCTCGGCGCCGCGTCCGCCAGGCCGCGCAAGGTCGCTATGAAATTCTGCGCCAGGGGGGGTGCGTCCGCATGTCTGCGCAGGATGCCCAGCTCGATCTTCGCGGCGCGACCGCGCAGCGGCAGGTAACGCACGCCGGCACGCTGCAGGTTCTGCACCGACGAGGGCACCAGGGCCACGCCCATGCCGGCGGAGACCAGTCCGATCACGGTCTGCATCTGACGCGCACTCTGCGTGATGCGCGGCGCGAAACCGGCGGTGCGGCAGCGGCTGATCACCAAATCGTAGAGCCCCGGTCCGATCGCGCGCGGCGGCACGATGAAGCTGGCCTTGGCCAGCGTGCGCAGATCGACCGCACCGCCGCCGCCGACCGCGGGATGGTCTGCCGGCGCCGCCAGCACCAGCGCCTCCCGGCGCAGGCGCTCGAAGCGCAGGTCCGGCTCGTCCACCGGCGCCAGCCCGATCGCGAGATCCAGCCGTCCGGCGCGCAGCTCGCGAATCTGCGCATCGGTAGTCAGCTCATGCAGCTGCACTTCCACCCGCGGATAGCGCTTGCGAAAGTGGTTCAGGGCAGGCGGCAGGATGCTGTAGTCCGCGATCGAGACGAAGCCGACCGACAGTACGCCGACGTCGCCGCGATGAACTTGCAGCGCCCGTTCCCGCGCCTGTTCCAGCCGGCTCAGCACCGCGCGGACTTCCTCGTAGAACACGGCGCCAGCGGCGGTCGGCGTCACGCCGCGATTGCCGCGTACCAGCAGGCTGGCGCCGATTTCACGCTCCAGCGCCTTGAGATGGGTCGACAGCGGCGGCTGTGACACGTGCAGCCGCACCGCCGCACGCGACAGGCTGCCTTCCTCGACGATGGCCGCGAAATATCGCAGCTGACGTAGATCCACTATTCGAAATTCCTATATCGGAATGCCAAACATTGTATTGGACGATATAGCTAAAACCCAGCACAGTCGTATTTCCGGAACCCCGCCGCGCCCGCACGCAAGGACACCACCATGCCCGCCTACCGCTCCCGTACCAGCACCCACGGCCGCAACATGGCCGGCGCACGCGCCCTGTGGCGCGCCACCGGCATGAAGGACGGTGACTTTCAGAAGCCGATCATCGCGGTCGCCAATTCGTTCACGCAGTTCGTGCCCGGCCACGTGCACCTCAAGGACCTCGGTCAGCTGGTGATCGCGGAGATCGAGAAGGCCGGCGGCATCGGCAAGGAATTCAACACCATCGCCGTCGACGACGGCATCGCCATGGGCCACGACGGCATGCTCTACTCGCTGCCCTCGCGCGACATCATTGCCGACAGCGTGGAGTACATGTGCAACGCGCACACCGCTGACGCGCTGGTGTGCATCTCCAACTGCGACAAGATCACGCCGGGCATGCTGATGGCGGCGATGCGCCTGAACATTCCGGTGGTGTTCGTCTCCGGCGGGCCGATGGAAGCCGGCAAGACCACGCTGGCCGACAAGGTGATTCCGCTCGACCTCGTCGACGCGATGGTGGCCGCCGCCGACGACCGCGTCTCCGATGCCGACGTCGATCAGATCGAACGCTCGGCCTGCCCGACCTGCGGTTCGTGCTCGGGCATGTTCACCGCCAATTCGATGAACTGCCTGACCGAGGCGCTGGGCCTGTCGCTGCCGGGCAACGGTTCGCTGGTGGCCACGCACGTCGACCGCGAAGCCCTGTTCCGCCGTGCCGGCAGCACGGTGGTGGAACTCGCCAAGCGCTACTATGAACAGGACGACGCCAGCGTGCTGCCGCGCAACATCGCGACCAAGGCCGCGTTCGAAAACGCGATGACCCTGGATATCGCCATGGGCGGCTCCACCAACACCGTGCTGCATCTGCTGGCCGCGGCGCTGGAAGGGGAGGTCGACTTCACCATGGCGGACATCGACCGGCTGTCGCGCAAGGTGCCCAATCTGTGCAAGGTCGCCCCCAGCAGCCACCACCATCTGGAGGACGTGCATCGCGCCGGCGGCGTGATGTCGATCCTCGGCGAACTGCAGCGCGCCGATCTGCTGGATTCGTCGGTGGGCACCGTGCACAGTCCCACACTGGCGGCAGCCTTCGATCGCTGGGACATCACGCGCACCCAGGACCTCGCGGTGCACGAGTTCTACCGCGCCGGTCCTGCCGGCATCCGCACCACTCAGGCGTTCTCGCAGGCCTGCCGCTACGAGACGCTGGATACGGACCGCAGCACGGGCTGCATTCGCGACAAGGCGCACGCCTACAGTCAGGACGGCGGCCTCGCCGTACTGTTCGGCAATCTTGCCGAGCGCGGCTGCATCGTCAAGACCGCCGGTGTCGACGCCGGCAGCCTGCAATTCGGCGGTCCGGCCGTGGTTCTGGAGAGCCAGGATGACGCCGTGCAGGCGATCCTCGGCGGCAAGGTCAAGGAGGGCGACGTCGTCATCATCCGCTACGAAGGCCCGCGCGGCGGTCCCGGCATGCAGGAAATGCTGTATCCGACCAGCTATCTGAAATCCAAGGGCCTGGGCAAGGCCTGCGCGCTGGTGACCGATGGTCGCTTCTCCGGCGGCACCTCGGGCCTGTCGATCGGCCACGTTTCCCCGGAAGCGGCCGAAGGCGGCACCATCGGCCTGATTCGCGACGGCGATCGCATCGAAATCGACATTCCCGGGCGATCGATCCGGGTCGAACTCAGCGATGAAGAACTCGCGCGGCGCCGTGCCGAGCAGGACGCGATCGGCTGGAAGCCGGCGGCGCCGCGGCCGCGCAAGCTCAGCACCGCGCTGAAGGCCTACGCCAAATTGACCACCAGTGCGGACAAGGGTGCGGTGCGCGATCTGAGTCTGTTCGACTGACCGTTGCTAGCGGGCGGCACCGTCGCCGTCCCGCCCGGAAGGGCTCTGCGCTTATCATGGGGGCAGCCGCAGGGACCGTGCGCATCCGGTCTCTCGCATTCATTCGATAACAAGCCCCGCCAGGAGACTTTCCATGGACGTACGTGCCGCCGTTGCCTTCGAAGCCGGCCAGCCCCTCAGCATCGAAACCGTGCAGCTTGACGGCCCCAAGGCCGGTGAAGTCCTGGTCGAGATCAAGGCGTCCGGCATCTGCCATACCGACAAATACACGCTGTCCGGCGCCGATCCGGAAGGCCTGTTTCCATCCATCCTCGGCCACGAGGGCGCGGGCGTGGTGGTCGATGTCGGCCCGGACGTGAAGGGCCTGAAGAAGGGCGATCACGTGATTCCGCTGTATACGCCCGAGTGCCGCGAGTGCAAGAGCTGCACCTCGCACAAGACCAATCTGTGCACCTCGATTCGCGCCACTCAGGGCCAGGGCCTGATGCCGGATGGCAGCAGCCGCTTTTCCTACCAGGGCAAGCCGATCCATCACTACATGGGCTGCTCCACCTTCTCCAACTACACGGTGCTGCCGGAGATCGCGCTGGCGAAAATTCGTGAGGACGCGCCGTTCGACAAGGTCTGCTACATCGGCTGCGGTGTCACCACCGGCATCGGTGCGGTGCTGTTCTCGGCCAAGGTCGAGGCCGGCGCCAATGTCGTCGTGTTCGGGCTCGGCGGCATCGGCCTCAACGTGATTCAGGGCGCGAAAATGGTCGGCGCCGACAAGATTATCGGCGTGGACCTCAATCCGGAACGCGAGGCATTGGCTCGCCAGTTCGGTATGACGCACTTCGTCAATCCCAAGGACGTGGACGGCGACCTCGTCGCGCATCTGGTGGAACTCACCGACGGCGGTGCCGACTACAGTTTCGAATGTATCGGCAACACCCAGGTGATGCGTCAGGCGCTGGAGTGCTGTCACCGCGGCTGGGGTGTCTCGACCATCATCGGCGTGGCCGCGGCCGGGCAGGAAATCCAGACGCGGCCGTTCCAGCTCGTCACCGGGCGGGTGTGGCAGGGCTCGGCCTTCGGCGGCGCGCGCGGCCGTACCGACGTCCCCAAAATCGTGGACTGGTACATGGACGGCAAGATCAACATCGACGACCTGATTACGCACACGCTGCCGCTGGAGCGCATCAACGACGGCTTCGACCTGATGACGCGCGGCGAGTCGATCCGCAGCGTGGTGGTTTACTGATGGCGGCGATCGAAACACGCAGCGAGCAGGTCTGTTTCGGCGGCAGCCTCGGTCTGTACGCGCACGATTCAGCACAGACCCGCACTCGCATGAATTTCGCTGTGTACCTGCCGCCGCAGGCGAAGAACTGCCCGGTGCCCGCGCTGTATTACCTCGCCGGTCTGACCTGCAGCGAGGAAACCTTCGTCATCAAGGCTGGCGCGCAGCGACTGGCGGCCGAATACGGCCTGGCGCTGGTGGCCTGCGATACCTCGCCGCGCGGCCTGGACCTGCCGGGCGATTCGGAATCCTGGGATTTCGGCGTAGGCGCCGGTTTCTACCTGGATGCCACCGAATCGCCCTGGGCCGGACACTACCGCATGGGCAGCTACGTCAACGAGGAACTGCCAGCGCTGATCGAGGCGAACTTCCCGGTTCGCGGCGACAAGCGCGGCATCTTCGGCCATTCCATGGGCGGCCACGGCGCGCTGGTGACGGCGCTGCGCAATCCGCAGCGCTGGCAGTCGGTGTCGGCGTTTGCGCCGATCGCCAATCCCTGCGCCGTGCCCTGGGGCGAAAAGGCCTTCGGCAATTACCTGGGTGCCGATCGCGCGCGCTGGGAAGAATGGGACGCCAGTCTGTTGATGAAGGCCAAGGCCTTTCCGGGGACGATCCTGGTCGATCAGGGCGAGGCCGATCAGTTCCTGGAGAAGCAGCTCAAGCCAGAGGCACTGGAGGCCGCGGCCAAGGTTTCGGGGCAGGCCCTGGAACTGCGCCGCCACGCCGGCTACGACCATTCCTATTGGTTCATCCAGAGCTTCGTTGCCGATCATCTGGCGCATCACGCGCAGGCACTGAAGTAGCGCCGGATCAGCCCGGCGGCGGGACGCGAGCGTCCTCGCCGTCGGACGGGATGCCCTGTTCCTCGGGTGTCGACATCATCTCCATCGCGAGTGGCGACGTCCGCACCATGGCGACGAAATGGGCCGGCTGCGCCTCGTCGGCCCGGCCGCGTCGTGACCACCAGGCGAAGCCGGCCAGCACGCTTTGCATCAACGCGAAATACACCGGCAGGGCGTGAGGCCCGGCATAGCCCATGAGGCTGCCGGCCAAGGCCGGGCCGATCGCCGCGCCGACGCCGTGCAACAGCAACAGTCCGCTGCTGCCGCCGAGCAGCTGTTCCGGCGGCAGGTGATCGATCAGATGGGCCACGCAGATTGGATAGACCGCGAATGCGAAGCAGCCGTAGAGCAGTGCCGCGACGAAGCTGAGTCCGAAGCCGGAAGCCGGCGGCATCAGCAGCGCGGCGATGGCGGCCAGCGCGCAGACCGTCGCGAGGACGGAACGCCGGTCATGTGTGTCGGAATAACGGCCCAGCGGCCATTGCAGCAAGGCGCCGCCAAGAATTGCCGCACTCATGAACAGGGCGACACCCGCTTCGTCCTGCCCGATCCGGCTCGCGTAGAGCGGCCCCAGACCCCAGAGTGCGCCCATCGCCAGCCCGGACAGCACCGCGCCGCCCGCAGCAACCGGTGCGATCGCGAACAACCGCCGCACCGGAAGTCGTTCGGCCTGATGCGGCTGCGGCGGTGACAGGCGCGTCCAGGTCACCGGCAGCAGTGCGGCACTGATCAGGATCGAGGCGAGTGCGAACAGGCTGAACGCGGTCGCTTCGTCGAGGCGGATCAACTGCTGAGCCAGTGCCAGCGCCACCAGATTGACCGCCATGTAGATCGCGAATACCTGGCCGCGCTTGGATGGCGGCGCCTCGCTGTTGAGCCAGCTTTCGATCACCGTGTACAGCGTGACCAGGGCCATGCCCATCAGCACGCGCAGCGCCATCCACACCCAGGGGTCGACGATCAGCGTGTGACCGAGCGCGGTGCAGGCCGCGATCGCGGCGCAGAACGCGAAGGCGCGAATGTGGCCGATGCGCAGGATCAGGGGAATCGCGACGTAGGTGCCGACGAAGTAGCCGAGGAAATAGCTCGACATGATCAGGCCGATGGTCCGGTCCCCGAAACCTTCGAGATTGCCGCGCACGGCGAGCAAGGTGCTCAGCAGACCGCTGCCGAGCAGCAGGAAGGCGACACCGCCCAGCAGGGCGGTGATCGGAAGTACGAGTCTGATCATTGCGCCATTCGACCCAGTTTTTCGCTGCGCTGCAACATTTTATGGCCGTTGCGGTGACGTACGGAGCCGCGCGTGCACTGGCACACCGGGTGCGTCATGATGAGGCGACCTCGCGATAGCGGCGCCTCACGCGGGTCGGCGAAATACTGACTATGGGCGCAAAAGGGGAAAACCGGCATGAAGATGGTCATGGCAATAGTGCAGCCGCACAAACTGGACGAAGTCCGCGCGGCCTTGGGGGCGATGGGGGTTGCCGGCATTACGGTGACCGAGGTCAAGGGCTACGGCCGGCAGAAAGGGCATACCGAAATGTATCGCGGTGCCGAGTACGTGGTCGACTTTCTGCCGAAGCTGAAGATCGAAGTGGCGTTGACGGACGATCAATGCGCGCCGGCTGTCGACGCCATCGTGGCGGCGGCACGCACCGGCAAGATCGGAGACGGCAAGATTTTCGTGCTGGACCTGGGCCAGACCGTGCGTATCCGCACGGGCGAGCGGGATGCCGAAGCGATTTGAGCCGGCCGGTGCGAATGGTGCGGTGACGATCAGTCGATGAAAGGGCGGGCCGCTGAGCCCGCCCTTTCATTGGGGAGCCTCAAGCTTCGAGCAGCGCCTGCGGGTCCAGCGCCATCTCGTCTTCCGGGCTTTGCCGCACGTTTTCGCACAGCAGCGGAACCTGGGTGAGCAAACGTGAGGCAAAGAAGCGGGCCGTCACCAGCTTGGCGGACTTGAACGGCCCGTCATCCAATTTGCAGGCGGCCTTGGCCATGCGCATCCAGTTGTAGCCGAGATAGGTCAGCGCAAACGCGCGCTGGAACTCCACCGCGCCGAAGCCGCCGGCATCCGGATTCTCGCGATAGTGTTCCTGCAGCCACAGCGTGGTTTCCTCGAGTGCATCCACCGCCTTGGTCAGCGGACGCACCAAGTAGCCCAGCGGAGCGTCGCCGTCCATCTGCGAGCGCACTGCGGCAAAGAAGCGCTGCGGCAGGCGTCCGCCGTTGAGGAACAGCTTGCGCCGCACCAGGTCCATCGCCTGAATGCCGTTGGTGCCTTCGTACAGCGCGAGAATCTTGGAGTCGCGCACGATCTGCTCGATGCCGTGCTCGCGGATGAAACCATGCCCGCCGTAGACCTGAACGGCGGTGCTGGCGAGTTCGAACGCCGCGTCGGTGCAGAACGACTTGACCAGCGGTGTATTGAGTTCGACCCAGTCCTGCGCTTCCTCGCGCACTGCCGCGTCCGGGTGCTTGTGCGACAGGTCCACGAACATCGCGGTTTCGTAGGCCAGAACGCGGGCGCCTTCGGTGGTGGCCTTCATCGTCAGCAGCATGCGCCGCACGTCCGGGTGATCGACGATGCTTGCGTCATCGCGGGTGCCGGCCTTGCCCTGCTTGCGCTCCAGCGCATAGCGGATCGCGTTCTGCGTGGCGAGTTCGCACTGGCCCAGGCCCTGCAGGCCCACCATGATGCGCGCCAGATTCATCATCACGAACATGTTCATGATGCCGGTGTTCGGTTCGCCCACCATGGTGCCGATGGCGCCGTCGAACTGCATGCTGCAGGTCGACGAACCGTGGATGCCCATCTTGTGCTCGATCGACACGCAGCCGAACGCGTTGCGCTCGCCGAGGCTGCCATCGTCGTTGACGAGAAACTTCGGCACGATGAACGTGGACAGGCCCTTCACGCCCGGCGGTGCATCCGGCAGACGCGCGAGCACGAAGTGGATGATGTTGTCGACCATGCCGTGCTCGCCGGCGGTGATGAAGATCTTGCCGCCTTCGATCGCGTAGCTGCCGTCGCCGCGCGGCGTCGCCTTGGTCTTCACGGCCGCAAGGTCGGAACCGGCCTGGGGTTCGGTGAGACACATGGCGCCGGTCCATTCGCCGGTGGCGAGCTTGCTCAGGTAGCGCTTGCGATCCGGTTCGCTGGCCATCGCCAGCAAGGCCTCGAAGCAGCTGGTGGTCAGGCCCGGATACAGCGCGAAGGCGACGTTGGCCGAACAGGTCATTTCCTCGACCACCTTGGACAGGGTGTAGGGCAGACCCTGTCCACCAAGCTCGACCGGGTTGCACAGGCCGACCCAGCCGGATTCCCAGTAGAGTTTGTAGGCCTCGGCAAACCCATCCGGAATCCGCACCTCGCCGTTGTCCCAACGGCAGCCCTGTGCGTCGCCGGAGGCGTTCAGCGGCGCCAGCTCGGACTCGATCAGCTTGGCCGCCTCGTCGAGCAGACCGGACGTGAAATCAGGCGTCGCGTCTTCGAAACCGGGCAGCTCCGCGAGTTGTCCGGCATTCAGTACCTTGTTGAGAACAAAGTCGATTTCGCGCAGCGGCGCCTTGTAATTTGCCATGGGACGGGTCTCCGAAAAGGAAGGGAATTGTGTTGCGCGGGAGGCTATCACAAGGCCTTCGACCGACATTGCGGCCCGGCAGGGCGGGCATTCGGGCGAGCCGCCGGCCTGTGGCATAATTCGCGACCTTTCGCGTCACCACGGGGTCTGGGCTCAGACCTTTTCACTCTATTTCGGGAGTCGTATCCGTGCTGGATTTCTTTCTCAGCCCCGCCTATGCACAGGCGGCCGCGCCGCAGCAGGGCAGTCCGCTAGTTTCGATGTTGATGCCGATCGCCCTGATCGTGCTGTTCTATTTCCTGCTGATCCGTCCGCAGATGAAGCGCAGCAAGGAACACAAGCAGTTGCTGGAGAAGCTGGCGGTCGGTGATGAAGTCGTCACCTCCGGTGGCGTGGCCGGCAAGGTCACGACGCTGGGCGAGAACTTTGTCTCCGTCGAGATCGCTGACAACACCGTGATCAAGCTGCAGCGTCAGGCAATTACCGGCGTCCTGCCCAAGGGCAGCCTGAAGTCCGCCTGATTCGAGATGCGCACATACCCCCTGTGGAAGACGCTGCTGCTGTTGCTGGCGGTGGTCTTCGGCGTGCTCTACGCGGCGCCCAATCTCTATGGTGACGACCCCGCCGTGCAGGTCAGCCGGCAGAACGGCGAACCGCTGAGCGCCGATTTCGGCGACCGCGTCGCCGCGCTGCTCAAGGCCGACGGTTCCGAAGTGCTGGAATCCTCGCTCGAGGACGGACAGTGGATTGTCCGCCTGCCCGATGAGGAGCGGCAGCTCGATGTGGCCGACGCGCTCAAGCAGGGGCTGGGCCGCGACTACGTCGTTGCCCTGAACCTGGCGTCCAAGACCCCGGCCTGGATGGAAGCCATCGGTGCCCAGCCGATGGCGCTGGGTCTGGACCTGCGCGGCGGTGTGCACTTCCTGCTCGAAGTGGCCACCGACGATATCTTCAAGGCCGCGATGACGCGCTATCTGGAAGATCTGCCGCGTTTTCTGCGCGATCAGGACATCCGTTACAGCGGGCGCAACATTCAGGGCGATTCCGTGGTTCTGCAGTTCAAGAACGACGATCTGCGCGACCAGGCCGAAGCGGTGCTCGGCGGCGAATTCCCGGAACTGCAGTTCAGCAGCGGCGGCGATGCCACCGCACCGACCTTGATCGCGCGCGTGACCGAAGACGAAAGCAAGCGTCTCGTCGACTTCGCCGTGAAGCAGAACCTGACGACGCTGCGCAATCGCGTCAACCAGCTTGGTGTGGCCGAGCCGATCGTGCAGCGCCAAGGCCTGGACCGTATCGTGGTCGAGCTTCCCGGCGTGCAGGACACCACCCGCGTCAAGGATCTGCTGGGCGCGACCGCCACCCTGGAATATCGCGCGGTCGATACCCAGGGCGACGCCAACGCCGCCGCTTCCAGCGGCAATGTGCCGTACGGCGACGAGCTGTTCTATGAGCGCAACGGCCAGCCGGTGCTGCTCAAGCGCGAGGTCATCGCCACCGGCGCGCAGATCGTGGATGCGACCTCCACCATCGACCAGCAGTCGGGTTCGCCGGCGGTGTCGGTCACGCTCAACGGCCGCGCCGCCGACAAGATGTTCGACTTCACGCAGAAGAACGTCGGCAAGCCGATGGCGGTGCTCTACAAGGAAACGCAGATCACCACCACGTACAACGCCAAGGGCGAGCCGATGCGCGAGCGTCGTGACGTGCAGGAAGTGATTTCGGTCGCCACCATCAACGGCATCTTCGGCAAGCGCTTTCAGACCACCGGGCTGGACAGCAAGGAAGCCCAGGACCTGGCGCTGCAATTGCGCGCCGGCGCGCTGGCCGCGCCGATCGTGATCGTCGAGGAACGCACCATCGGCCCGAGCCTGGGCCGCGACAACATCAACAAGGGCTTCATGGCGGCGCTGATCGGCTTTCTGCTGGTCGTGGCCTACATGGCGGTCTACTACCGCGTATTCGGCATCTTTGCCGGCATCGCGCTGATGACCAACCTGGTGCTGGTGGTGGCGGCGATGTCGCTGATTCAGGCCACGCTGACCCTGCCCGGCATCGCCGGCATCGTGCTGACGCTGGGCATGGCGGTGGACGCCAACGTGCTCATTTACGAGCGTGTGCGCGAGGAACTGTTCGGCGGGCGCAGTCCGCGCGAGGCGATCAGTGCCGGCTACGACCGCGCCTTCCTCACCATCGCAGACTCGCAGATCACCACCCTGATCGCCGCGGTGGTGCTGTTCGCCCTCGGCACCGGCCCGGTGCAGGGTTTCGCGGTGACGCTGTCGATCGGCATTCTGACCTCGATGTTCACGGCCATCATCGGCTCGCGTTCGCTGGTTGAACTCACGTACGGGCGCAAGCAGCGTCTCACCGATCTTCCGGTGTAAGGAGAATATTCATGCGTTATTTCTCTCGAGCGCCGAAGATCGACTGGATGTCGCGTCGGCGCGCCATGTTCGTGATCTCGGCCGTGCTGATCGTCGGTTCGTTGGCGGCGGTGCTGATCAAGGGCCTGAATTTCGGGATCGACTTCACCGGTGGCTATCTGGTGGAAGTGCGCTATCCCGAGGCGGTGGACCTGTCCGAAGTGCGTGCTTCGCTGGATGACAGTGAATTCGCCGGTGCCCAGGTCCAATACTTCGGCACGCGCAGCGATGTGCTGATTCGTCTGGCACCGAACGGTGAAGGTGCGCAGGACAACGAGGTCCGCAACGATCTTCTGGGCGTGCTCAGCCAGAACGCGCCCGATCTGGAAGTGCGCAGCTTCGCCTTCGTCAGTTCGCAGGTCGGTGACGAACTGGCGGTCGACGGGTCGCTGGCGATGATCGTCGCCCTGCTGCTGATCCTGATCTACGTGTCGTTCCGCTTCGAATGGAAATTCTCGCTCGGCGCGGTGCTGGCCCTGGTCCACGATGCCGTGGTGGTGATCGGCTACTTCGCGATCACCGGTACGGAGTTCGACCTGACGGTGCTTGCCGCGGTGCTGGCGGTGATCGGCTATTCCCTGAACGACTCCATCGTGGTGTTCGACCGCGTGCGCGAGAACTTCATCGCCAGCCGCACCGAAACCTCGGCGGAGGTCATCAACAACGCCGTCAACCAGACCCTGGCACGCACCATCAACACCGGTCTGACCACGATCGTGGTGCTGACGGCGCTGCTGCTGTTGGGCGGGGAGACCATCCGCGGTTTCGCCACCGCATTGATCGTCGGCATCGTCGCCGGAACCTACTCCTCGGTGTTCGTCGCCAGCGCCCTGACGCTGATGCTGGGCGTGTCGCGCGAAGATTTGCTGCCGCCCGAGCAGAAGGGCGAGATTGACGATATGCCGTAGCCGGTTCGCGGCGCTTTCGCCTGATCGTCAGGCACAAAATAAACCGCGGCCGAAGCCGCGGTTTATTTACGTCCGACGTCGTTCAGACGGGACGGATCTGCGTCGCCTGCATGCCCTTGGGGCCACGGGCTGCAACGAACTCGACCTGCTGGCCTTCGGCAAGGCTCTTGAAGCCGTCGCCCTGAATCTCTTTGAAGTGCGCGAACAGATCTTCGCCACCGTCAGACGGTGTGATGAAGCCAAAGCCCTTGGCGTCGTTGAACCACTTCACACTGCCGCTGGAAACATTACTCATGAAATACATCCTATTGCATTGAAGACGGGAACCCAGCCCGGTACTGGACAGACGAAACAAGAGCACATCCGGGATTGGAACCCGCCGCTGACAGCGGCGAGACACTGCGCTGACGACACTGCTTGAAACGTATGCCCGACCACGGTGAACGCATTGGGCGCCAAAGTCCAGCCTAACCGCCGAACGGTTCAATCGTTGCGGGTACGGGATTGGATTCTGAGGCGCACGCGTTCGACCCGTGGGCCTTCCATTTCCAGGACTTCGATGCACATGTCGTCGAACTCGGCGGTGTCGCCGTTGTGCGGCACACGGTCCAGATGCTGCATGACCAGCCCGCCGACGCTGTCGGCCTCACCAGATTCGATTTCGTGGCCGATCAGTCGCTCCAGGGTGATGATCGGCAAGGTGCCCCGGCCTTCGTAACTGCCGTCCGGTGCGAGCTTCCAGTCGTCGCGTGCACGGCGGAATTCATCCTGGACACGGCCGAACAGCACGTCGAGCACGTGATCGAAGGTGACGAAGCCGAGCGGACCGCCGCGCCGATCCACCACCAGCGCGAAATGCGGATGACCGCGCAGGAAGCGGCGGAACAGGCCGGCGGCCGAATCGTCGCGGCTGACCACCGGGATGTCGCGCATGACTTCGCGCACGTCCGTGAGGTCGGGGCGCTCCTGCAGAGCTGCGAACAAGTCCTTGAACAGCAGCAGGCCGACCGGGTTTTCGCGTCCATCCTCACACACCGGATAGCGCGAGAAGCGGTAGCGGGCGGCGATGCGCGCAATCTCCGGCAGCGGCATGTCCACATCGAGTATCACCGCGTCGGACCAGGGTCTCATCAGATCACCGGTCGCCAGATCGGAGATTTCCAGGGCATTGGTCAGCCAGTGCGTTTCCTGGCGCGTGAGTTCGCCGTGACGATGGCTGGCCAGCAACACCTTCTTGATCTCATCGGCCGAATGCGCTTCGTCGCCCTCGTGCGCAACCTCCACGCCCAGCACCCGCAGCAACAGGTTGGCGCTGCCGTTGAGCAGACGGATGAAGGGATAGGCCAGCCAGTGGAACAGGAACAGCGGCGTCGCCGTCCACAGCGAGATCGATGAGGGATGACGGATCGCGATGGACTTGGGCGCGAGCTCTCCGAGCACGATATGCAGGAAGGAGATCAGCGTGAACGCCAGCGCGAAGGATGTGCCATGAATCGCTTCGGGCGAAGTCACGCCGAGTGTGGCCAGTGCCGGTTCGAGCACGCGCGCAAACGCCGGTTCGCCGATCCAGCCCAGGCCCAGCGAGGCCAGGGTGATGCCGAGCTGGCATGCGGAAAGATAGGCGTCCAGATTGGAGCGGACGCTGCGCAGCACGCGCGCGAAAATGCCGCCGTCCTCGGCCAGCTCCTCGGCCTGCGTCAGGCGCAGCTTGACGATCGCGAACTCGGCGGCGACGAAGAAACCGTTCAGCAGCACCAACAGCAGCGCGCCGAGCATCAGCAGCCAGTTGTCCATCGGGGATACGGCGGGATTCGGTGCTAGCTAGGCGGCGTCACTACGCAGCAGGGACAGCAGCGGGCCATGCAGTTTGACGTTGGCCGCCACGACATTGCCGGTGGCGAGCACATCATCGCGGCCGTACAGCTCGCTGACCACGCCGCCGGCTTCCTGCACCATGAGGATGCCGGCCGCGATGTCCCAGGGTTTGAGCCCAAGCTCCCAGAAGCCGTCGAAGCGCCCCGCGGCCACGTAGGCCAGATCGAGAGCGGCCGAACCGGGGCGGCGGATCCCCGCAGTGCTGTCGAGCACATTGCCCAGCATCGGCATGTAGATCTCGCGCCGTTCCGGATTGCGGATCGGCATGCCGGTGCCGATCAGCGCTTCGTCCAGCGTCTTGGTGCGGCTGCAGCGCAGTCGGCGATTGTTGAGCTGCGCGCCGCTGCCTTTGGACGCGGTGTACAGATCGCCGGGTTCCGGCGCGTAGATCACGCCGTGTTCGACCACGCCGCGCCGGACGATACCGATCGAGACGCAGTACTGCGGTACGCGATGCAGGAAATTGGTGGTGCCGTCGAGCGGATCGATGATCCAGGTGTACTCGGCATCGTCCGGGTGGACTTCGCTGCCGCCGCCTTCCTCTGCGAGAATTGCGTGATCCGGGTAGTAGCGGCGGATCGTGCGGATGATCTCCGCTTCCGCGCCGCGATCCACTTCGGACACGAAATCGCTGGCACCCTTGGTCTGTACATTGAGCGATTCGACGCGCTCGGAATGTCGCAGTATGAAATTACCGGCCGCACGGGCGGCGGTCACGGCGATATTGACCAACGGATGCATTGGAAAAGATGCGGTAAATGGCCGCGTAGGATAGCAGAATGACCATGGAAACCGACGACGGCACGCGCGCCGGGGAGATTGCCGCCGCGCTGTCACGAATCCGCATCGTCTTGGTGGGCGTGCAGCACCCCGGCAATATCGGCGCTGCGGCGCGCGCCATGCTGACGATGGGGCTGACCGATCTGCGCCTGGTGGCGCCGCGCCAGTTGCCGGACGCGCAGTCCGTGGCGATGGCGTCGAGCGCCGCCAGCGTGCTTGAACAGGCGCGCGTGCACCCGGATATTGCCGACGCGGTGGCGGACTGCACCCGCGTCTACGCCACCACGGCGCGCCGCCGCGATCTGTCGGTGCCGTTCACCTCGCCGCGCCGCTTCGCCGAGGATGTGGCCGCGCAAGCGGTGCCCGGCCCGATCGCATTGTTATTTGGTCCCGAGCGCGTCGGCCTCACCAACCAGCAGCTCGGCTATTGCCACGAGGCCATCGAAATCCCTGCCAACCCCGAATTCAGCTCGCTGAACCTGGCGGCTTCCGTGCAGGTGATGAGTTACGAACTGCGCCAGGCGGCGCTGGCGCAGAGGCCGGCACCGGCCGAGGTGCACCGGCCGGCACCGCAGGCCGGCATGGAGCTGTTCTACGAGCATCTGAACCGGGTGGTGATCCGCATCGGCTTCATGGCCGCGGACAATCCACGGCGATTGCCGCTGCGCCTGCGGCGCCTGTATTCGCGCGCCGCACCGGACGACGACGAACTCAGCATTCTGCGCGGCATTCTGACCTGCGTGGAGCGCAAGCTGGACGCATGAACGCGCGTTCCGTTCCGGTTCTGGACATCGGTCGTCTCGAACACGATCGCGAGCGCTTCGTCGCCGAACTCGGCGGTGCCTATCGCGAGTACGGATTCTGCTGTCTGCAGGGGCACGGGATTCCCGATGCACTGATCGATGCAGCCTACGCGGCCTTTCGCGCGTTCTTCGAGCTGCCCGAGGCGATCAAGCTGCGTTATCGCGTGGCCGGCGGTGGCGGGGCGCGTGGCTATACCCCGTACAAGACCGAAACCGCGAGGGACGCGCAGCACGCCGATCTCAAGGAGTTCTGGCATATCGGCCGCGAGTTGCCGCCGGGTTCCCCGTACGGGGAGAAGCTGCCGCCGAACCTGTGGCCGGCCGAAGTGCCGGCGGTGCGTTCGGCCGGCTACGCCTTGTACTGCGCGCTGGACGGTCTCGGACGGCGCGTGCTGGCGGCTCTGGCCCAGCATCTGGGCCTGGAACCGGACTGGTTCGAGTCACGCGTCGATCACGGCAACTCGATCCTGCGGGCGCTGCACTATCCGCCACTCACCGGGACGGACCTGCCGAATGTTCGTGCCGGCGCCCACGAGGACATCAATTTGATCACCTTGCTGGTCGGCGCCAGCGACGCCGGGCTCGAAATCCTGACGCGTGAAGGTGACTGGCTGGCGGTGGCGCCGCCGCCGGACGCGATCGTGGTCAATATCGGGGACATGCTGCAACGGCTGAGCAATCACGTGTTCCCGTCGACGACGCATCGCGTGGTGAACCCGGTGGGCGCGGCGGCGCGACGCTCGCGCTACTCGGCGCCGTTCTTCCTGCATCCGAACCCGGAGCTGCTGATCGAGACGCTGCCGCAGTGCGTCGACGCCGCGCACCCGAACCGTTATCCCCAGCCGATCACCGCAGACGATTACCTGATGCAGCGCTTGCGCGAAATTCGCCTGCTGTAAGCCGAGCCCGGGGCAAATCGCGCAAAGCCGCCTCGTCACTGGCCTTCGGGCTTGATTTGCGGGGGGCGGGCGAGTACTTTGCGCGCCCTATGCGTCACATCCTCTCGATCCTGCTGCAGAACGAAGCGGGCGCGCTCGCGCGCGTTGCGGGCATGTTCTCGTCTCGTGGCTACAACATCGAGTCGCTGACCGTGGCCCCGACGCACGAATCGACCATCTCCCGGATCACCTTGGTGACCGAGGGTTCGGACGCCGTGATCGACCAGATCATCAAGCAGTCGCGCAAGCTCGTCGACGTGGTTGAAGTCGCCGACCTGACGCGCCGCGATCATCTGGAATGCGAGCTGCTGATGCTCAAGGTCGCGGTCGATCGTCAATCCGCCAAGACCTTCGTCGAATGCGTGCGCCGCTATCGCGGCTTCATCCTCGACGAGTCCGAAACCACCCGCACGGTCCAGATCAGTGGAACCGGCCCTGAAGTGAGCGACTTTCTCAAGGAAGTATCGCGTGTCACGCAGGTGCTGGAGGTCGTGCGCAGTGGCGTGGCCGCGATCGAGCCTGGCGCCGCGGTTCTCGCACAGAGCAGCTAGCGAGGCTCGCACAAGCTTTCCCACCCGCCGTATCTGGAGTCACCCGTGAGTATCAAGGTCTATTACGACAAAGACGCCGACCTCTCCATCATCCAGTCCAAGACTGTTGCCATCATCGGCTATGGATCGCAGGGTCATGCCCATTCCCTGAACCTCAAGGACTCGGGCGTCAACGTCGTCGTCGGCCTGCGCCAGGGTTCGGGTTCCTGGGCCAAGGCGGAAAACGCCGGCCTCAAGGTCGCGCAAGTCGCGGATGCGGTGAAGCAGGCCGACCTGGTCATGATCCTGGCGCCCGACGAGGGCCAGAAGAAGATCTATGACGAGCAGGTCGTGCCGAACATCAAGCAGGGCGCGGCGCTGGCCTTCGCGCACGGCTTCAACATTCATTTCGGTTTGATCGAGCCGCGCGCCGATCTCGACGTGATCATGATCGCGCCCAAGGGCCCCGGCCATACCGTGCGCAGCACCTACGCCCAGGGTGGCGGTGTGCCGACGCTGATCGCGGTGCAGCAGGACGCCTCCGGCCAGGCCAAGGCGATCGCCCTGTCCTACGCATCCGCCAACGGCGGCGGCCGCGCCGGGGTCATCGAAACCAATTTCCGCGAGGAGACCGAGACCGATCTGTTCGGCGAACAGGCCGTGCTCTGCGGCGGTACCTCCGCGCTGGTGCAGGCCGGGTTCGAAGTGCTGGTCGAGGCCGGCTACGAGCCGGAAATGGCCTACTTCGAGTGTCTGCACGAACTCAAGCTGATCGTGGACCTGATGTACGAGGGCGGTCTGGCGAACATGCGCTATTCGATTTCGAACACCGCCGAGTACGGCGACTACGTGACCGGCCCGCGCATCATCACCGAAGAGACCAAGAAGGAAATGAAGCGCGTGCTGACGGACATCCAGACCGGCAAGTTCGCGCGTGATTTCGTGCTCGAGAATCAGGCCGGTCAGACCACGATGAAGGCGCGTCGCCGTATCGGCGCCGAGCACCAGATCGAGGAAGTCGGCGGCAAGCTGCGCGAAATGATGCCGTGGATCGCCAAGAACCGTCTGGTCGACAAGTCACGCAATTGATCGGTTCGATCAAGTCCTCCCTGGCCACCCTCCCGCGCTGAATCGATCGTATGCAGCGATCCTTTCTGCCGATGCTCGGCATGGCCCGGGAGGGCTGGCTGCCGCTGACGTTCCTGCTGGCCGCCTCGTCCGTGGTGCTGTCGCACGGTCATCCGCTGGTGGCGACGTTCGCGGTGCTGGGCGTTGCGCTGGTCGCGGGTTTTTTTCAGGAACCCGAGCGCAACATCCCGGCGTCTGCCCTGAGCGTGGTGTCCCCGGTCAGCGGGCGCGTGATCTCGGTCGGCGATCGCAGTTGCTCGGTGCTGGATCGCTCCGCGCTGTCGGTGCGCATCCGTGTCAATCCGTTTGGCGGCTATGCCTTGCGGGCGCCGGTTGAAGGTGTGCTGCGCGAACCACCGCATGCCAGCCGCGGCCGCTGTTCGTCCTGGGTGCGCACCGATGAAGGCGAGGACATCGCCCTGTGCATCACCTGCGGATCGATGCTGGGCCAGCGACCGCTGGGTTACGGCTACGGCCAGCGCGTCGGCCACGGTCGTCGCAGCGGGGCACGACGTTTCGCGCTGGAAGTGGAATTGCTGCTGCCGGAGGCGTCGCGCCTCGCAGTCAAGGCCGGCGACCGCGTAACATCGGGTGAGTCGATCATCGTCCATCTGCCCAGCCGGAGTACCTGACGTGGAAGAGCAGGACAGCAGCAAGCCGCAGCGCAAGGGCATTTACCTGCTCCCCAACCTGTTCACCACGGCGACACTGTTCGGCGGCTTCTACGCCATCATCGCGGGCCTGGGCGGACGCTTCTCGGAAGCGGCGATCGCGATACTCGCCGCGATGATCGCCGACTCCCTGGATGGACGCATCGCACGGCTCACCAATACCCAGAGCGATTTCGGCAAGGAATACGATTCGCTGTGCGACATGGTCGCCTTCGGCGTCGCCGCCGGCATCGTGATCTACGCCTACAGCCTGCATTACCTGTCGGAACAGCAGTGGCTCGGCGGCAAGCTCGGCTGGGTGCTGGCGTTCGCCTACACCGCCTGCGCGGCGTTGCGACTGGCCCGCTTCAACACGCTCACCGCGATCAGCGGCGGCAAGAACGACTTCTTCGGACTGCCGAGCCCGGCTGCGGCGGCCGTGGTGACCTTCTTCGTGTGGAGCGCCAACAGCTGGGGCTTCACCGGGGAGCAGGTGCTGTTTCTGGCGTGCATTGTCACGCTCGGTTCCGGTTTGCTGATGGTCAGCAGCATTCGCTACGCCAGTTTCAAGAAGCTCAATCTGACGGCGCGCATGCGTTTTCTGCCGTTCGCCGCGGTGATCGGCGGCTTCGCCCTGATTCTGATCAATCCGCCGAACATCCTGTTTCTGCTGTTTCTCGCCTATGCGCTGTCGGGCCCGGTGCTGACGCTATGGCGCCGCCGACAATCGCGTGCCGTGCTTGGCAAGGACGGCTGAGGGGGCTATAGTTTTGCCGCTATGCATTTTCCCAGCGGCCATCAGCGTGTTTGCGTCGTGCCTTCCGGCACGCGGCCGCTTGTGCTTGCCAGCCTGCTCGCGTTTCGACTTCTGCCCTAGGGCAGATAATCTCGAACGGCCGCACGGGGCCCACACGCCGTGCACTCATCCCGAATTCACCGCCGCCAACTCACACTGAGGCGCGGCCGTCTGGTGTGAGCCTGTCCGCCGGACCGACAGTACAGGAAGCAGAGTCATGGCAATGTTGAGCGAACCCTCCCGGAAATACCGCCCGTTTGCGCCGATTGGTCTCAAGGACCGCCGCTGGCCGGATGCCGTCATCACGCGCCCGCCGGTGTGGGCCAGCGTGGATCTTCGCGATGGCAATCAGGCGCTGATCGAACCGATGAACCGCGAGCGCAAGCTGCGCATGTTCGAACTGCTGGTGCAGATCGGCTTCAAGGAAATCGAGGTCGGCTTTCCGAGCGCCTCGCAGACCGAATTCGATTTCATTCGCAGCCTGATCGAGGAAGACCGCATCCCCGAGGACGTCAGCATCCAGGTGCTGACGCAGGCACGCGAGCACCTGATCGAACGCACTTTCGAATCGGTGAAGGGCGCGCGGCGCGTCATCGTTCATGTCTACAACGCCGTGGCGCCGGTGATGCGCCAGGTGGTGTTCAACATGAGCGAGGATCAGGTCATCGACGAGATCGCGGTGCCGCATGCGCGTCTGGTCAAGCAACTGGCCGAGCGCCAGCCGGATACCGACTGGGTCTTCGAGTATTCGCCGGAGATGTTCTCGAGCGCCGAACTCGAGTTCTCCAAGCGCATCGTCGACGCGGTGACCGAAGTCTGGGCGCCGACACCGGAACGCAAGTGCATCATCAACCTGCCGTCGACGGTGGAATGCTCGCAGCCCAATGTGTTCGCCGACATGATCGAGTGGATGGACCGCAAGCTGGCGCGCCGCGACTCGATCGTGCTGTCGGTGCATCCGCACAACGATCGCGGCACCGGCACGGCTGCTGCCGAGTTCGCGATCATGGCCGGGATCGATCGCGTCGAGGGCTGTCTGTTCGGCAATGGCGAACGCACCGGCAATGTCGATATCGTCAATATCGCGCTGAACATGTATTCGCAGGGCGTCGCGCCGGGCCTGGACTTCTCGGACATCGACGCGATCCGCAGCACCGTCGAATACTGCAACCAGTTGCCGGTACATCCGCGCCATCCCTATGTCGGCGATCTGGTCTATACCTCGTTCTCGGGATCGCACCAGGATGCGATCAAGAAGGCCTTCGGCGCGCGTGCCGAGGACGACATCTGGGTGATGCCGTACCTGCCGCTCGACCCCAAGGATCTCGGCCGCAGCTACGAGGCTGTGATCCGCGTCAATTCGCAGTCCGGCAAGGGCGGTATCAGCTATTTGCTGGAGCACGAATACGGGCTCAATCTGCCGCGCCGCCTGCAGATCGAATTCAGCCAGGTGGTGCAGGAAGTCACTGATGCCACCGGCAAGGAAGTCAGTGCGGCGCAGATCTGGGACGTGTTCGAGACCGAGTATCTCGGCACCGAGGGCGCCTATGGCTATGTCGCGCACCATCTGGTCGAAGACTCCACGGCCGATCAGGTGGAGCTTTCGACCGAGATCACCGTGAACGGTCAGCGCCAGAAGCTGAGCGGGCGCGGCAACGGGCCGATCGATGCCTTCGTGCAGGGTGTGTCTCGTCTCTGCGGTGAGCCGATCACATTCGTCGACTATCACGAACATTCGATCGGCAGCGGCGCCGATGCCACGGCCGTGACCTATATCGAACTGCGCGTCGGTGACGGCAAGGCCCTGTTCGGTGTCGGCCGCGATCCGAACATCGTCACGGCCTCGCTCAAGGCGGTGCTGTCCGGTGTCAACCGCACCTTGCGTGCGCGTCCGCAGTTGGCCAGGGCGGTCGGAATGTCGTGACCGAGCCGCCGTCCGAACTGCTCACGCCGCGCCTGGATTTGCGTCCGCTGATCGAACGGGATATCGACGTCCTGCATGCGATCTGGACAGAGCCGGGCGTGCGACGCTTTCTTTGGGATGACCGTCGGCTGTCGCGCCACGAGACCCGCGATTTCGTGGCGCGGAGCAGTTATCTGTTGCCGACCGAAGGGGTCGGCCTTTGGCTGGCACGGGAAGGCGGCGGAGAGGCCGTGGGCTTCGGAGGCTTCTGGAGTCTGGAAGGCAGTGGCGATCTCGAGCTGATCTACGGCGTGCGCGACACCAAGCTCGGGCAAGGCTACGGGCGGGAGATCGTGCGGCCCTTGCTTCGTTACGGTTTCGAGCAGCTTGGGCTTGAGGACATTCGCGCCAGCACCGATGTGCCCAACACCGCTTCGGTCCGGCTGCTCAAGGGTTTCGGCTTCCTCCAGTTCCAGCGTTTGGGGGACTCGGTGCGGTTCCGGCTGCCGCGCGGGGTTTACACCGGGCGCGCCGTGGCCTGAGCCGGTAAAGGCAAGAGTCTCGCGCCAAGACGCAAAGCCGCAAAGTAAAAATCATAAATAATCGTTTTCATCTTCTTTGGCTGTTCGTCGCGCCTTGGCGCCTTGGCGCGAGCAACTCGTGGTTACTGTTCCGCCACTGTTCTGACCCCAACGCCGCGGACCGGTAGAATCCCGCCCATGGACGAGTTGCGCCGCCGGCAATATCTCAAGGCACTGGGACTGGACCTCTGGCTGTCGCGCGACACGCCGGATCCCCTGGCCGTGGCCGAGGCGCCGCCTGCGCCCGCCGATGTGCGGCGCGCCGTATCCGAGGTGCGGGAGGCAAGGCCGGCGACACCCGTCCTCGAACCGGTAGCCGCCGCTCCGCCAGCCACCGCGCCGCCGATCGACGTGCCGCAGGACTGGATCCGCGCGCGCGCCCTGGTCGCGGACTGCCGCCGCTGCCGCCTGTGCGAAACGCGGACTCAGACCGTATTCGGTGTCGGTGTCGAAGCGGCCTCGCTGATGGTCGTCGGTGAAGGTCCGGGCGCGGAGGAGGATGCCCGCGGCGAGCCGTTCGTGGGACGCGCCGGACGGCTGCTCGACGAAATGCTCAAGAGCATCGAGCACTCGCGCAGCAGCAACAGCTATATCGCCAACGTCGTGAAGTGTCGCCCGCCGAACAACCGCGATCCGCAGCCCGACGAAGCCGAAGCCTGCCGCCCCTATCTGGAAGCCCAGCTCAAGCTGGTCAAGCCCAAGCTGATCCTCGCCGTGGGTCGCGTCGCCGCGCAGCGCCTGTTGCAGACCGATACGCCGTTGTCGCGTCTGCGTGGCCAGCTGCACCACTGGGGGCCGGACCGGACGCCCTTGTGGATCACCTATCATCCGGCCTATCTGCTGCGCAGCCCGCGCGAGAAAGCCAAGGCCTGGGCCGACCTCAAGTTCGTCAGCCGTTTCCTTGGGGATGGGTCATGAGTGCCTGCCCGGACAGTCCTGCGGAATCGGCGCCGCTGCGTCTGCTACCGATGCATCCGGAGCATCTGCCGCAGGTGCTGGATATCGAGCGGCGGGTCTACGATTTCCCCTGGAGCGAGGGCATCTTCCGCGACTGTCTGCGCGCCGGTTACAGCGCCTGGGTGGTGGTCAACAGCATCGGCGAAGTGCAGGGCTACGGACTGCTGACGATGGCCGTCGGCGAGGCGCATCTGCTGAATCTGTGCGTGTCGCCGGAGCGGCAGCGTCAGGGCATCGCACGCTTTGTGCTGGAACACTTGATGAGGCTGGCGCGTGCGGCGAACTGCACGGTGATGCTGCTGGAGGTCCGCCGCGCCAACAAGGCGGCGATGGCGTTGTACGAGGCCTACGGCTTTCAGCGGGTGGGTCTGCGCAAGAACTACTATCCGGCCGAGCAGGGGCGCGAGGACGCATTCGTGTATGCCCACGACTTCGACTGAGGACACGGGCCGCGGCGCGCAATGGGCCTGGGCGTTCTACGACTGGGCGAACTCCGCGTTCGCGACGACAGTGATCGCAGGCTTCTTCCCGATCTTCTTCAACCGCTACTGGGCCGATGGCGTGGCCCCGTCGACGCAGACCCTGTATCTGGGTCTCGGCGGATCGATTTCGAGCCTGGTGGTGATGCTGCTGTCGCCGTGGCTGGGCGCGGTGGCCGACCGTCACGGCTGGAAGAAGCGCTTTCTGGCGGCGACCACGCTGCTCGGCGTGCTCAGCACGGCGGCGCTGTTCTTCGTCAGCCAGGGCCAGTGGCAATGGGCGCTGGCGCTGTTCACGATCGGTTCGATCGCCTTCTTCGGCGGCATGTGCTTCTACGATGCGCTGATCGTCAACGTCGCCAAGCCGCAGGAGTTCGACCGGGTGTCCTCGCTTGGCTATGGACTCGGCTATCTCGGCGGCGGCCTGCTGTTCGCCGTCAATGTGGCGATGGCCCTGAAGCCGCAATGGTTTGGCTTGGCCGACGCCGGAATCGCGACGCGCGTCGCCTTTCTCATGGTCGCGTTCTGGTGGCTGGCGTTTTCCTTGCCCCTGTTCCTCAAGGTGCCCGAGCGTGGCGGGAACGTCACCGATCTCGCCCCAGGCTGGCGTGAACTGCTAAACACCTTGCGGCGATTGCGCGAAATGCGGCCGGTATGGCTGTTCCTGATCGCCTATTGGCTCTACATCGACGGCGTCGACACCATCATCCGCATGGCCGTGGATTTCGGGCAGAAGCTCGGTTTCGAGTCCGACAGCCTGATCGGCGCCTTGCTGATGGTGCAGTTCATTGGATTCCCGATGGCGATCGCCTTCGGCTGGCTGGGTCATCGCATCGGTACGCGCCGCGCGATCTTCGTGGCGATCGCGATCTATGCTGGGGTCACGCTGTGGGCCTACTTCCTGCAAACGGTGACGCAGTTCTACATGATGGCTGCGGCGATCGGTTGTGTGCAGGGCGGCATTCAGGCGCTGTCGCGCTCGTACTACGCACGCCTGATTCCGGAGGGCCACGCCGGTGAGTTCTTCGGCTTCTACAACATGCTCGGCAAGTTCGCGGCGGTGATCGGTCCGGTGCTGGTCGGCGTCACCGCTGTCGTCAGCGGCAGCCCGCGCCTGTCGATTCTGAGCCTGCTGATCCTGTTCGCGGCCGGCGCGATCCTGCTGGCGCGCGTGCCGGAGCAGGACGCGTAGGGCTGGTGCGAGTACGCGTCCGGTTGCCAAGCGCAGCCGAAGAATGTATATACGCGTGATTACTTCAATTTCGGGTTCCTCGAATGACTGTCACTGCCAGTCGTACCTTCAAGAGCGGTAACAGCGAAGCCGTCCGGCTGCCGCGCGACGTCGCTTTCGGGCGCGAGATCGACGTGACGATCGTGCGTTCCGGCGATGTGCTGACCATATATCCTGCCAAGCCGTCCGTTACCGAAATGCTTGCGCGTCTCGCCGCCCTACCGAAGCCGAGCAGCGTCGAAGTACGCGACGAGGAGCCGATACCAGAGCGCCAGGGACTTTGACGCGTGACTTTTCTGCTCGACACCAACGTGGCGATCTATCTCAGGGATGGCGATGCAGAGCTCATGAAACGGGTGGCGGCCCTCGACGGAGCGATACTCCTGTCGATCGTGACGCGTGTGGAACTTGAGGGTGGTGTCTATCGAGAACCACGCGAAACCGGAGTGCGGCGCGTGCGGCTCGATGCAATCCTGGAAACCTTGCCGGTGCTGCCTTTCGACGACGCGGCGGCCGAGTGCTACCGAGTGATCGTCGAGACTGCGGGTTATTCCCGTCGAAAGCTGCTCGATCGCATGATTGCCGCACAGGCGCTTTCGCACCGCGCCACCGTGGTGACCATGAACGCGAGCGACTTCAATGATATTCCAGGGCTCCAGATACTGGCTTGGTGAACGTCACGCCCGGAGAAGCGGTGCGAACAGCGATTCTGGCGCGGCGGGGATGTTTTGCCTTTGCTGCACCGATCGCCAAGCTGTGAAAGCCGCCGAGAGCGACTCCGCCGAGCGCAACTCGGTGAAGAAGGCGCCAATGCGTGTTGCGTCGCCGCAAGAGCACCGCCAAGGCGGCGGCCGAGATACAGCAGGGCGATGACACCGAGCGATACGTTCGATGTGTAGTAGCCCGCGTTGAGGGACGGAACGAACCCGTCGAGCGCCCGGTGTCCGGCCCGGATCGATACGGCAAGCATGAAGGTTCTGCCGTGCAGAGCCGCTAGACCTGACCGTGCTGCATGAAATCGGGGTTTCCCACACGAAACGTCATGGAGCCCGGCGGTGATCGGCCCGGTACTGGTGGGCGAATCGGCCGCCTGAGGCTTAAGGCCGGAACTGGCTGACGGCGGATCGCAGTGCCTTCTCGGTGGCGGCATCCTCGCCGTCCAGGTAGCGCAGGGAGTGGTACAGCGTGCTGATCCGGTGGATTGACAAGGCCAGTTCCGGCCGCTCCTGCGCCACCCGGTGCGCGAAATCACCGGCCCCTTCGCCCGGATTCTGAATCAATCCACGGCGCGCAAGCCGCCGCTGTAGTCCGCGCCACAGGCGCTGTGCGCGATCTTCCGTCGCCGGTGGGTGCAGGCGCTTCAAGGTGATCAGGCTGATCGCCACGAGAATGACGACGACCAGGGCCGTCAGCACCAGGATCATGCTGCGCAGGCTGTCTACACCGAAGCGCGACAGGAAGGCGCGCTGCAGTTCCGGCCCGTAGCCCAGCACCAGTCCGTTCCAGCTGGCGTTGACCCAGTCCCAGCGGGCTTCGATCCAGTAACGCAGGCGCGTGGTGCTGAACAGCGAACCCGGCATGCGCTCGCCGACGGCATCGAGTGCGCCTTCAACGCCGGTCTCGATTCGCGATGGGGCGACCGCCGCCGTCGGGTCGACCCTCACCCAGCCTTGCCCCTCCAACCAGACTTCGCTCCAGGCATGGGCATCAGACTGACGCACGATCATGTAGCCGCCCAGCTCATTGATCTCGCCGCCGAGATAGCCGGTGACAACGCGGGCCGGAATGCCGGCGGCTCTCATCAAGGCGGTAAAGCTGCTGGCGTAGTGTTCGCAGAAGCCGCGCTTGGTCGAGAACAGGAAATCGTCGACGCTGTCGCGCCCCAATGGCGGCGGACTCAGGGTGTAGAAATATTCCTGCTCGCGAAACCGGTCGAGCACATGGTCGACGATCTGGCGATCGGTCAGGTTGCGTGTCCGCAGCCGCAAGGCGTAGTCACGGGTTTTCGGATTGGCGTCACGCGGCAGGCGCAGGCTGAGGCGTCGCACCAGGTCCGGAAGCTCGGTTTGCAGACGATAGTTCGGGTATGAGCGCAGCCGGTAGGCACGGCGACCGGCGACCGGCTTGTTCGCGAGCAACTGATAGTCCGGCCCCAGCCGGCTGTTGGCCGGCAGTGCCGTGGGAACCGGCAGTTCCAGGGCCATGAGCCAGGGACGGCGCTGCGGTTCGAGCGTGACGACGTAGTCCAGCGGCGCGCCGGACCATTCGAGCGGTGGGTGCTGAAGCTCATTGCCGCGATAGCCCGGTTCCCAGCGATAGCCGTCGAAGCTCCAGAAGCTCGGGCCGCGCCAGTACCGCTGTGCCGGGGCGGGCGGCGCGCCGTCGAAGCTGACACGAAACGCGACTTCGTTGGATTCGATCAAGGAGGAAATGTCGCCGGGCGCCAGCGAATCGGACAGGCCGGTGCGGCCGGCGCCGCTGTCCGAGGGCAGTCCCCAGAGCGGCCCGGGAATGCGCGGAAACAGCACGAACAGCACCAGCATCAAGGGTAGCGACAGCGCGATGACGCGGGCGCCCAGACCCAGACTGAACCGCCAGGGCAGGGCAGCGCCCGGGTGATTGGCATCACCCAGAGACGCCGTGATGGCGACGGCACAGCCCAGCATGTAGGGCAGCGTCCACAGTTCCTGTGAATACAGGAAATGCGTCAGCAGCACGAAGTACAACAGGAACACCACGACCATGACGTCGCGCCGCGAGCGCATTTCGGTCAACTTCAGACTCAGCATCAGCACGAACAGCGCGGTGCCGGCGGTCTGGCTGTTGACGCGTCCGTAGCTCGCCCAGATGCCGGCAAAGGCGGCGAAGGTCAAAGCGAAGCGGACCCAGCGTGGCGGCAGCGGCCACTGGCGGAAGGTTGCCGTGGCGCGCCACAGAATCAGCAGCAGTGACAACAGACCCGCCCACAGTGGCAGATGCGAGGCATGCGGCGCGATCACCAGGAACATCACTGCCAGCAGACGCAGCAGCGCATTGCGGCTCAGATAATCGTCGGCCGAGACCGCCATCACGCGCCCCCGAACAGGGCCAATGCCTGCAGGCAGCGCTGACGGTGCGCGGGGCCACGATCGGGTGCCAAGCGCAGGGCCGGCAGGTGCAGTCCATAGGCCAGCGAGCCGTTGTCGGCATCGAGCACCCAGCGCGTCAGCTGCGACAGCCGCTCCTCGGTATCCAGCGCGCCGAGCGCGTCCCAGTCCAGCCACAGCTGTTCGTCGCTGCTGTCGGCGAACTGCTTGACCATCGGGCTGGCCAGCTTGGGCAGGCTCTTCCAGTGCACCATGCGCGCCGTGTCGCCGCGCTGATAGGGCCGCAGGCCGGCGAATTCCTCCTGGCCGCTGCGGGCGCTGCTGCCATGCCCGCCGTGGCCGTATCCTGCCGGCATGGCACGTCCCGGCGGTGCCGGCTGAGGATAGACCAGGCTGCGCATTTCCAGCTCGATCCAGGTCCAGGCATGGAACAGCCCGAGTGGGAATTCGGTGGAGACCGAAAAGATGCCGGCCGGTAACCAGCCCCGCTGCGGTGCCGGCTTGCGCAGTTCGGCCAGGGCCTCCGACTGTTGGCCGACGTCGACGGTGTCGCCGCTGGGTTCGGCGTGTGGCCAGCTCAGCGTCACGGCGTAGCGCGCGCTGGGCGCGCGGTTGCTCAGTCGCACCGGAAAGCGCGCGACTTCTCCGGCGAATACCGGCTCAAGCTCACCGACACGCAGGCGCAGGCTGACGAGATTGGCGTGCGTGAGATGCATCGCGACCAGGCCGACGCCGGCCAGCAGGAAGGTCAGCAGAAAACCCAGGCTGTTCGAGTAGTTCATCGAACCGAGCAACATCGCCAGCAATAGCACCGCGAAGATGTAGCCGTAGCGCGAGGGGACGATGTAGACGCGGCGTCGCGAGATCACCACGGGCCCGGCCTCACGCCGGACCCGCGCCAGCACCCAGGCATCGATGCGGGCCTGAACCGAACGCAAGGGATGCAGCAGGATCTTGCCGATCAACCAGATTCGCATACGCTATTTCGCCTCACGCCTCACGCCTCACGCCTCACGCCTCACGGAATCGCGACTTCGGCGAGCAATTGCGCGGCGCTCGGTGCCGCGACGCCACTGGTCTTGGCCACCAGGCGGTGCTCGACCACGGCCGCAAAGACCGCCTGTACGTCTTCCGGTACCACGCCATTGCGCCCGTCGAGCAGCGCCCAGGCCTGCGCGGCGCGGCGCAGCGCCAGCCCGCCGCGTGGCGACAGGCCGTGACGCAACCCGCCGTGTTCGCGCGTGTGCTGCACCAGCGCGAGCAGATAGTCGACCAGGGCCGGGCTGGTCCGGACTTCTCGAACGCGCGCCTGCAGCTTGAGCAGACTCTCGGTATCGAGCACGGCGCGGATGTCGTCGACCAGATCGCGGCGCTCGCCGCCCGCCAGCAGCTCGCGTTCCGCCGCCTGCGGCGGATAGCCCAGCGAAATCCGCATCAGGAAGCGGTCGAGCTGCGATTCCGGTAGCGGGAAGGTGCCGATCTGGAACAGCGGATTCTGGGTGGCGATCACGAAGAATGGCGAAGGCAGGGCGCGAGTCTCGCTCTCGACCGTCACCTGCCGCTCCTCCATTGCTTCCAGCAAGGCCGATTGGGTTTTGGGGCTTGCCCGATTGACCTCGTCGGCGAGCACCAGCTGCGAGAAGATCGGGCCCGGATGAAAGCGGAAGGTTCCGGTCTGGGGCTCGAAGATCGACACGCCGAGAATATCCGCCGGCAGCAGGTCGCTGGTGAACTGCAAGCGCTGGAACTGCAGGCCCAGGGTCTGCGCCAGACTCAGCGCCAGGGTGGTCTTGCCGACACCGGGAATGTCCTCCACCAGCAGATGGCCGCGTGCCAGGAAGCAGGCCAGGGCGAGACGGATCTGTCCGGGTTTTCCGAGCATGACGCTGCCGACGGCATCCAGTGCCGGTTTCAGTTCAGGGTGCATCAGGGCCTTGTGTCGATTTGATCGGATTGAGGGACGAGTTTACCTGTCGAACGGCCCGCATCCGCGCTTGTGGGCGTCACCGCCCATGCGTCAACATACCGCTCGTTCAAATACTTCGGAGACGCCGCATGGATCGGATTTCGCGGGAATGCGAGCAGGCCATGCGTCATGCGCTGGACTACCGCACCTGGCGCGACGCTGCGGCTGAGCTCGACCGGCGCGAGGGTCGCGACGACTGGAAGGAAGACGAGACCTCGCAGGATTACGACTGGCGCCTGGTACGCAGCCGTCTCAAGCATCTTCGTCAGATGCGTGGCGCTCGCGACGTGCGCCAGCTGGTGCATCATCTGCGTCAAGGTCTGCACTGGAACCTGGCCAACATCGGCAATCCGGGCCTGTATTCGTATTCGCGGGTCGGCACCAAGCATCTGATTCATGACTATGTGGCCGAGGTCACCGGTGTTCTCGAATACCTTGCCGACAATGAATTCGAGGATTTCCCGTATCACGAGAAGCTGAAATTCTTTCATGAGGTGGCCTTGTCCTACGGCCGCTCCGCTCTACTGCTGTCGGGCGGGGCGACCCTGGGACTGTTCCACGTCGGCGTGGTCAAGGCGCTGTATCTGGAGGATGCGATGCCGCTGGTGCTGAGCGGCTCCAGTGCCGGTTCCGTGGTGGCCGCGGCCGTGGGCACGCGCCGGCCGACGGAAGTCGAGGAACTGCTGGACCCTGAGACCTCGTACTATCGCTTCTGGCGCGCCCTGGGACTGGCGCAGATGCTCAAGCGGCGCACCATCATGGACCCTGTGCAGGTTCGCCGCGCGATCAACAAGAACGTGCGCGACCTGACGTTCGAAGAAGCATTTGAGGTGTCTGGCCGCGCGGTCAACATCACGGTATCGCCGGCCGGCAGCAATCAGCCGCCGCGACTGCTCAACTACCTGACGTTCCCGTACCTGTTCGTACGCGAAGCAGTGCAGGCCTCATGCTCGGTTCCGTTGCTGTTTCCGCCAGTGATGTTGATGACGCGTGACGAGCACGGCGAGCATCAACCATTCCTGCCACTGCTGAAGTGGAACGACGGTTCGTTGAAGTCCGACTTGCCGACGCTGCGGCTGCGTCGTCTGCACAACGTCAATCATTTCATCGTCAGCCAGACCAACCCGCATGTACTGCCGTTCCTCGGCAAGCAGGACCCGAGCGAGCGTCTCGGCGTGGTCGGCGGCGTGCGCGAATATGCGTTCTCCAGTGCGCTGACGCAGGCGCGCGGCTTGGTCAATCTGGCCCGTGCGGTGACGCCGTTGCCGGGGATTCAGCGCAAGCTCGAAGGACTGTCGTCGATACTCGATCAAGACTATCGCGGCAACGTCACGATCGTTCCGCAGCAGAGCCTATGGCGCTACATGAAGGTCACGGCCAACCCCAAGATCGAGGACGTCAAGCGATTCATTCTGGAAGGCGAGCGTGCCACCTGGACGAAAATGTCGCAGGTGCGCAATCAGATCCTGATCAGCCAGACCCTGGACCGCTGCCTGCAACGCCTGGAAGCGCGCCTGAGCGATCCGGAACGGGTTTCACGCATGCCGCCGCCTCCGGCACCCAAACGCGATGGCGGGAAGAATCTGCGGATCGTGAGGTCGAAGCCGTGAATCGAACGGCGTTTTCTCGCGCCAAGACGCAAAGTTAAGGGCTATTAGGCAAAACGACTTCTTTGCTTTTCTTTTGCGCCTTGGCGTCTTGGCGCGAAACCAAGCGTTTGCCGGCCTCGGCCTCAGTCGACGTAGAGCGAAGAAACCGACTCTTCCGCGCTGACGCGGCGAATCGTTTCGGCCAGCAGGCCGGCGATGCGCAGCTGGCGGATCTTCGGGCAGCTGGTAGCGGCGGGGTTCAGCGGAATGGTATCGGTCACCACCAGCTCGTCGAGCTGCGAATTGGTGATGTTGTGCACGGCCGGCCCCGACAGCACGGCGTGCGTCACGTAGGCGACCACACGGATCGCGCCCGCGGCCTTGAGCGCGCCGGCGGCCTGCCCGAGCGTGCCGGCGGTATCGACCAGATCGTCGATCAATATGCAGGACTTGCCGCGCACATCTCCGATGATGTTCATCACCTTGGCTTCGTTGGGGCGCGGGCGGCGTTTGTCGATGATCGCCAGGTCGGCATCGTCGAGGCGCTTGGCCAGTGCGCGCGCGCGCACCACGCCGCCGACATCCGGCGACACCACGATCAGGTTCTCGTACTTCTGGCGCCAGATGTCGCCAAGCAGCACCGGACTGGCATAGACATTGTCGACCGGAACGTCGAAAAAGCCCTGAATCTGGTCGGCATGCAGATCGACCGTCAATACGCGGTCGGCGCCGCATTCACCGATCATGTCGGCCACCACCTTGGCCGAGATCGGCACGCGCGAGGACCGTGTGCGCCGGTCCTGACGGGCGTAGCCGAAGTAGGGAATCACCGCGGTGACGCGGCCGGCTGAAGCGCGCTTGAGCGCATCGATCATCAACAGCAGTTCCATGATGCTGTCGTTGGTCGGTGCACAGGTCGGCTGAATGATGAAGACATCCTTGCCGCGCACGTTCTCGAGAATCTCGACATAGACCTCGCCATCCGAAAAGCGGCTTACGGTGGCGTTGCCGAGCGGCGTCTTCAGGTAGTTGGCGATGTCCTGCGCCAGGACCGGATTGGCGTTGCCGCCGAACAGCATCAGTTGACCGTCGGTCACTTCCGGATCAGCGAGGCGGGGATTGCCCGTGGACGACAGCGACTGCGAGTTGGCATGGGAAAGTGCGTTTCCCGTGGCACTCGCTATGACTTTTTGACGGCTCATGGATCAGGGGCCTTGTCGGATGCCGGAAACATCGACCACGGTGCTGGAAATGGCTGGGGCGGATGGATTCGAACCATCGCATGACGGGATCAAAACCCGTTGCCTTACCGCTTGGCTACGCCCCAGCAGCGGGTGCGCATTATCCGTGCAAGTCGCGATCAACGCCACCCCCGCAGCCGGGTTTGTGCGGCGCTGAAAACGAACAAGGGCGCCGATGGCGCCCTTGTTCGTGCAAGCCTGCGTCGCCTTTTGGGCGCTGGGTTCAAGGTGCCGGTGACTGTGCGGTGGCGCAGGCCGAGTAGACCTGAACACCCGACAGAGCCGATACGAGGCCGGAGTTGAAAGTGAGGCGGACCTTGTCGAACGGCTTGCTGGTCTGAAGCGTGGCGAGCGCCTGGTCGCTGTTCTGGCTCAGATTCAGGCCCAGCAGGTCCAGGCGCAGCGGCGTGATATCACCGCTCGACTCCATCTCCACATCGTCGAGATAGGTGGTGACTTCGAGCTGCGAGCCCAGTTCCACCAGCAGCAGCGAACCTGCGGGTCGGCCGATCACGAAGCCGACCTGCTGGGTGCCGTCGAACGGCAGCTCGTAGTCCCCGTCTTCATTGATGGCCACCGTTACCGAAGCGCTGCCACCGAGCAGACCGACCGGTACGGAGATATTGGCGAAATTGTCGGTTGAAGGATCAACGATGTTGCCGGTATTGGAGATACCGCACAGCAGGCACAGGCCGTCGATGTCGTCGAGCACGTAGGCGCCCTTGGCAGCGAGCAGTGGTGTCGTGCAGAACGCCGATTCCGCGATCACGGTGATCGTGGTGGAGGCTTCACGCGTCGTTACGTCGGGCGCCACACCGTCCTTGAGACGGCCGGTGATCGTGGTTTCGCCGAGGCCCAGGCCGGTGACCAAGCCTGAAACGTCGACCGCTGCGGTCGCCGCATCCAAAACGCTCCAGTTCACGTCGGAGGCCGGGATTGCACGTTCCTCGCCATCCTCGTAGAGCCCGATCAGCGAGAAGCCGGAAGCCGAATCGAGCGCCACGACACCGGTCTCCGGTTCGATGCCGACCACTTCGACCAGGGCGGGCACCTCCGGCGGCAGAGTGGTCTGTCCGCAGGCGTTGTAGACCTGCACGCTGCTCAGCGCGCTGGCCAGACCCGAGTTGAACCTCAGGCGGATGGCGTCGAACGGAGCGGTGGTCGTCAACGAGACCGACAGTAGTTCGTCCGCTGTTGAATCCGTCAGCTGCAGACCCAGGAGGTCCAGACGCAGCGGCGTCAGATCACCCGAAGTCTCGGAGACCTCGCCATCGAGCAGCGTGGTGACTTCGATTTGCGAAGCCACTTCGGCCAGTACCAGCGCACCCGCGGGCCGGCCGATGATGAAGCCGGTTGTGGTGCCTGCCGGGAACGGTACCGCGTAAGAGGCGTTCGGTGCGGTGTTGACCGTGACCGAGGCGCCGCCGGTCAGAAGGCCGACCGGAACCGAGATCGTTGCGAAATTCTCGTCGGCGTTGTCAACCAGATTGGCGGTGTTCTCGACGCTGCACAGCAGACACAGGCCGTCGATGCTGTCGACGACCGAGGCGTTGTCGGTGGCGCGCAGGGGTATCGAGCAGACCGGGTTGGCGACGAGCAAATCAGCCGATGCACTGCGCGGTGAGGCGCTGGGCACGTAGCCGTCGGCAAGGGTCGCGGTAATCGTCACTTCACCCTGGGCGACGCCGGTGGCGATGCCGTCGGCGTCGACCGTGGCGATGGTGTCGTCGCTGCTGCTCCAGACGATGTTGGCGTCGGCCAGTGCCGATTCGGAGCCGTCGGTGAAGCTGCCGTAAGCGGTGAATTCCTGCGAGGTGCCAGGCACGACCCGCGCCGTTTCCGGCTCGATGCGAATCAGCGCGGCCAGTTCCGGTTCGGTGACGACGATCTCCGCGGTGTCGCTGAAGCCGCCGCTGTTGGCGGTGATCATGGTGGTTCCCGCCGCTTCGGCGGTCGCCGTGGTGCTGCTGCCGGTGGGCGTGACGGTAGCGATGGCCGTATCCGCCGAAGTCCAGGTCACGGTGCCGTCGATCGGGCGCGGTGTCGAGCTGTCGCTGTAGATGCCCATGGCGGTATAGACCTGAGTTCCGCCCAGCGGCACATCTGCGGTCTCCGGACTGACCGTGATGCTGCGCAGTGCCGGTGCGGTCACGGTCAGTGTGGCGCTGCCGGTCACGCCGCCGCTGCTGGCGGTGACGGTGGTGCTGCCCTGGGTCAGCGCGCTGGCGACACCAGTGTCTTCGTCGATGGTCGCGATGGATTCATTCGAAACGGCCCACACCACGTCCTCGACCGGGCCGGTGGTGGTGCCGCCGCCCGGCGCCGTGTATACGCCGGTTGCCGTGAACTGGACGTTGTCGCCGATCGGCGCTTCGGTGGCGACGGGCGTGACCGTGATCGCCGTGAGCACCGGCATGAACTCGACGACATTGAGCGTCGCCGTGCCCTGCACACTGCCGTTACTGGCCGTGATCGTCACCACGCCGGGATCCTGGCCGCTGGCCACACCGCTGCTGGTGATCGTGGCGATGCTGGTGTCGCTGCTGCTCCAGCTGACCGTGACCGGGCCGGAGGTCGGTTCCGAATCCGGTGAATTCTGATACGTCCCCGTGGCCGTGAACGTGACATTCTCGCCGACCAGGATTGTTGCGGTCGCCGGGTCTACGGTGATCGCCGTCAGGGTCGGCGCGGGGACCGTGACGGTTGCGGAGGCGGTAATGCCATCCTGCTCCGCGGTGACGGTCACGCTGCCGTCGTCGACCGCGGTGAGCACACCGTCGCCGTCGATGGTGGCGATGCTGGTGTCACTGACGCTCCAGTTCGGAGTGATGGCTCGGGTGGTGGTGGGCGGTTCGGCGCCGGGCTGTGCCGTGAATTCGCCTGCAGCGGTGAATTGCTGGGTCTCGCCGATCGGGACTGTTGCGCTCGTCGGGCTAATCGTGACCGAAACCAGATCGGGGACGAAGTCGGGGCTGCTCACATCCCCGCCGCCACAACCCGCGATAAAAGCCGCACACAGCGCGGCCAGCTTCCAGAATCCCTTCATCACCCGCTCCCTTGTGTAGTCCCGGTTCCGACATGGCGCCCCCGGTTTTGGTGACGACCCCTGTCCACTAGCCAATATTGTCAGACCGATGGGTGCAGTTTAGCCAAGGCTCGGTCGGCCCGCTAGCGGAAATACCGATATTCTCAGTGGTTTATGTGACCGAATGCGGAAATTTGATGAACTTGTGAAATATCACTTTCCAATCACGCGCGGCGTGATGCCGACCGACCCTCGTCCGCTGGCGGGAGAGAAGGCCGTTCGCGAATGCGAGCGGTAGGTGAGGGGAACGGCCATGCCGCAGGCGATTCATTCAGCCGGGTGCCGCTTGCGGCATGGCCGTTAGGCGGTCAGCGGCGCACAGCCTGCATTTGTCGGCCGCCCGAAATCACTTCGCAGCGGTTCGCAGGGCGTGCAGCAGCGGCGAGCGCTGGAGACCGCGCGCCAGTACGGCAGGCAGTGAGCCTTGAATCTGCGCCTGCGCCGCCTGTGCACACGCCTGAGACTTGAACGTCACGAACAGACTGGAGCCGGTGCCCGAGAGTTGTGCCCGGAGGCCGAGCGCCCGGCAGTGCTCGAAGGCTGCGTCGACGGCGGGAAAACCTCGACGCGTCACGGCTTCGCAATCATTGCCGCAGCGCCCGGACAGAAAGTCATCGATCGATACGGGCGGGTGATCTCGTCGTAGTTCGGGATCGCCGAAGATCGTCGCGGTGCTGACTTGGCAGGGCGGGGAGATCACCAGAAACCAGCGGTCCGGCAGTTCGATCGCCTGGAGTTTCTCGCCGATGCCCTCGGCCCATGCGCACTGGCCGCGAACGAACACCGGCACGTCGGCGCCCAGCTTCAGGCCGATGTCGGCGAGTTGGCCGACGGACAGTCCTAGGCCCCACAGATGGTTCAGCCCCACCAGGGTGCTCGCCGCGTCGCTGGAACCGCCGCCGAGGCCGGCGCCGGCCGGAATCCGCTTGTCGATGTCGATATCGGCGCCGAGTGCACAGCCACTGTATTCGCGCAACGCCAGTGCCGCGCGAATACTCAGGTCCGCCGATTCAGAGACGCCGGCAAGCTCGCGAAGGCGTTGGATGCGCCCGTCAGACCGGGCCGCCAGATGCACCGTGTCGCCCCAGTCCAGTAGCTGGAACACGGTCTGCAGGAGGTGGAAGCCGTCGCTGCGGCGACCGGTGACATGCAGAAACAGATTGAGCTTGGCCGGCGCCGGCCAGGCACTGAATCGCAGGCGCGAACTCAAGTGCCTGGCTCCCATTGATCCACGAGCACGCGCACCGTGAGTTCGCCCTGAGTCAGGCTGAGGCGCCGCGGCAGGTCGAAAACCGGCGCCAGCGCCGGTGCGTCGCGGTATTCCTCGTAGTTCACGGTCCAGCCGGCCTGAGTCAGATTGCGCAGGCGCGCCTGCGCATCGAATTGAGTCTGCGCAGGTGCATTCGGCGCCGGCAGGCCCAGAATCCACCAGCGCAGCTTGTCGACCGGCAGTGTCCAGCCGAGCTGACTACGCAGCGTGGCTTCGGGATCGCGGGTGACCAGGGTCTGGTCCTTGTTCCGGATCGTGGCCTGCTGCGGCGTGCCTTCGATCAAGACGGCGCCAGCGCCGAACGGGCCGGACAGCCGCAGGCTGTAGTCGCCGCCGCCCTGGTTCCATAGCAGGTTCGCGCTTCCGGACACCGGGCCGCGCGCCGAGACGCGGCCTTCGAGTCCGAAGCTGGCGATCGCCCCGAGCGCCTGCTGGCGCGCCGGCCAGTCGGCCGGCGCCTCGCTTTGCGCAGGCCCGCCCAGCGTTGCGCAACCACTGATCAGCAGTGCGACGCCGAGAGCCAGGGCCTCGATCCAGCGGGCCGCGTGGCGCATGCGGATCAGCGGGCGAGACGCCCGACCGTTTCGCGCAGCACCGGATGGTCAGGGTCGTCGCGCAGCGCCGTTTCCCAGACTTGGCGGGCCTCGGACTGGCGGCCCATCTGCCACAGCACCTCGCCCAGGTGCGCGGCGATTTCCGGATCGCGCATGTGGTCGAAGGCGCGTTGCAGGTAGTCGTGCGCCTGCTGCAGGTCGCCCAGCCGGTAGTGCACCCAGCCGAGGCTGTCGATCACGGCGGCATCGTTGGGTGTCAATTCGGCAGCGCGTTTGATCAGGCCCAGCGCTTCCTGAAAACGCTGCGTGTGCGTGGTCAGCATGTAACCGAGTGCATTGAGCGCGCGCGCATCTTCGGGGTCCAGCGAGACGATCCGGCGCAGATCGGCCTCGGCCGCTCCGATATTGCCGAGCTGTTCGTAGACCAGCGAGCGGCCATAGAGCAGGTCGGCATCGTCCGGATGCTCGTCCAGCGCCTGCTCGTACATCTCCAGCGCGGCCGGGTATTCCTCGGAGGTGTAGAGGATTTCACCTTCGGCCGAGTACAGGCGGGTGCTGAGCTGCGGATAGGCGCGGCGCAGGCGTTCGAGCTGCGAGCGGGCCTCGTCGATCTGTCCGATCTGGGCCTCGACGGCGGCGATGCGCATCACCGCGTCCAGACCCTGCGGGCCACCTTCGACCTTGCTGTACCACTCCAGCGCCTTCTGCGGCTGCTTGTCGACTTCGGCGATACGGCCGAGGTAGTAGGCGGCCTCGTCGCGGCGCTGACCGCTATTGATCAGGTGCTGCAAATGGCCGCGAGCAGCATCGATATTGCGCTGGTCCAGTTCGATCAGCGACAGCGCGTAGAGCGCATCCGCGTTGTTCCGTTCACTTTGCAAGGCCAGTTCGAGCTGCTCGCGGGCGCGTCCGATCTGGTCGGTTTCGAGCAGCAGCTTGGCGTAGCCGACACGCAGTTCGGCGGCGTTGGGGTTGTCTCGCAGCGCTTGGTTGAGTGTCTTGTCGGCCTGTTCGGTTTCGCCCTGGCGGACCTGTACGCCGGCCAGCAGCAGGATCGCCTCCTTGTGAGCGGGGTCGATTTCCAGGGCGCGGCGTGCGGACTGTTCGGCGAGCCCGAGTTCGTCGTAACGCACCGCGATCAGGCCGACCGCGTAATAGGCGGCCGGATCGTTCTCGTTCTCGTCGGCGAGCGTCTGCAGCACTTTCAGAGCCGAGCCGGCATTTTTCGGCTCCTGGCTGAGCAGCAGCGCCAGCGCACGGAAACCTTCACCGCGCCCGCCGGGATGTGCTTCGATCAGCGGTCGCGACTGGCGCAGCACGTCGTCGATCCGGTCCTGGCGCAGATAGAGCCGGGCAAGAACTTCGTTGGCGCTGAGTTCATCGGGATCGATCGACTGCCAAGTCTCGGCGGATTCGACCGCCAGATCCATATCATTGGCCGCCAGCGACAGTGCCGTGGTGCGTGCGGCCAGCTGAGCGTCGGGCCGTGCCGCGAGCACCTGCCTGAATTCGCGTGCGGCCACGCCCGGCATGCCGCGACCTTCCGCCAGTTCGCCGGCCATCATGTGGTACAGCAGACGCGTTGACGGGGTATCGATGCGGGGCTTGACCTGGGCGATTTCGATCGCCGAAGGCGGCGTCATGGCCTCGGTTGCGGGTGGCTCGTCGACCGACAGGTGAGCGCAGCCGCCGCAGGTGGCGGCGAAGGCCAGGGAGGCTAGCGAAAGAGTTCGTCTCAAAAGTGGCACCGAGTAGGACGAGGAGGGCGGAAATTCAAGGTTTCAATATACCGCATCTCGCCCTTGGGACCGTCGATCGGGCCCCCGCAACGCCAGCGCCGGCCGACGTTTCTCCGGCGCAAAGCGCTACACTAGGCAGGATTGCTTACCGGGTAGCCCGATGGCCCTGATGACACTGGGGCTCAGCCACCACGCCGCACCGCTGGACGTGCGCGAGCGGCTGGCCTTTACCGATGCGGATTTGCCCGACGCGCTGGCGCGTCTGCGGCGGCTGCCGGGTGTCTCCGAGGCGGCCATCGTCTCCACCTGCAACCGCACCGAAGTGGTGACGGTCGCCGATCCCTCGGTCGAGGGCGAACTGATCGCCTGGTGGGGGCGCGAGCGTAACGCCGAGGCCGAGCTGATCCGCCGCTATTCATTTACCCATCGCGATCTCGAAAGCGTGATCCACAAGCTGCGCGTGGCCGCGGGGCTGGATTCGATGATCGTCGGCGAGCCGCAGATACTCGGGCAGATGAAGCAGTCCTACGCGGTGGCGCAATCCGAAAAATCGGTGGGGCCGGTGCTGTCGCGGCTGTTCCAGCATTCGTTCGCCGTCGCCAAGCTGGTGCGCAACCAGACGGACATCGGCGCGCATCCGGTGTCGGTGGCCTACGCCGCGGTGACGATGGCGAAACGCATTTTTTCGGACCTTTCGGCACAGACGGCGCTGCTGATCGGTGCCGGAGAGATGGTGCAGCTGATCGCACGGCACCTGGTCGGGCAGGGCGTGGGGCGCATCATCGTCGCCAATCGCAGCCTTGACCGCGCCGAGAAGCTGGCGCGCGAGCTGCACGGCTACGCCGTGCCGCTGTCGGACCTTCCGGCCTATGTGGCCAGCGCCGATCTGGTGATCGCGAGCACTGGCAGCCGCGACCCGGTGCTCGACATCGCCGTGGTCAAGCGCGCGGTGTCGATCCGCCGGCACAAGCCGCAGTTCATGATCGATCTGGCGGTGCCGCGCGACATCGATCCGCGTGTCGGTTCGTTGGAGGATGTCTATCTGTACACGGTCGATGACCTGCGGACCGTGATTTCCGAGAACCTCAAGTTCCGCGAGCAGGCCGCCAAGCAGGGCGAGGCGCTGGTCCAGCAGTACGCGCTGGAGTTCAACCGCTGGCTCGAAAGCCGTGATGTCGGCGACACCATTCGCCGGATTCGCGCCAAGGCGCGGCTGCAGCGTGATGAAGTGCTGGAGCGGGCGCGCAAGCGGCTCGCCAATGGCGAAGATCCCGAGGCGGTGATGGCTTTCGTTGCCGATACCTTGTCGAACAAGCTGCTGCATGCGCCATCCGCGCAGATGCGCAAGGCCGATGCGGTGGAGCAGGCGATGTTGATGTCCACGGCCGAGAAGCTGTTCGATTTGGGAGGCGAGTGATGCGTGTGGTTCGCAGGAACGCGACCGGCATCGTCGTCGGAGAGCCTTAGCGGGGATCAACCGTGTCGTGCCCGCTGTGTGTTGTCCCTAGTCTCCCTGATCCCCGATTCCGATGAAGCCCAGCCTGCTTGCCAAACTCGAACGATTGGTCGAACGCCGTGACGAGGTCGGCCGCGAACTGTCCGACCCCGACGTGATCGGTGATCAGACCCGCTTCCGGCGCCTGTCGCAGGAATACGCGCAGTTGGAGTCGCTGACCGACACCTTCGGCCGTTGGCGCGCGGCTGGCGAGGAGCTCGCCAGTCTCACGCAGATGCGTGACGACAGCGACGCCGAGATGCGCGAACTCGCCAACGCGGAATGGCCTGCGGCGACCGAGCGGCGCGATGCCCTGGAACGCGAGCTGATGGGTTTTCTGGTGCCGCGCGATCCGCTGGACCACGCCAATGTCTACCTCGAAATTCGGGCCGGCACCGGCGGCGACGAGGCCGCGATCTTTGCCGGCGATCTGTTGCGCATGTACACGCGCTACGCCGAGACACGCGGCTGGCAGGTGGAGCTGCTGTCCGACAGTGCCGGCGAGCACGGCGGCTACAAGGAAGTCATCGCGCGGGTGGCCGGCGAGGGCGCTTACTCCGTGCTCAAGTTCGAATCGGGCGGTCATCGTGTGCAGCGTGTGCCCGAAACCGAATCGCAGGGCCGCATCCACACTTCGGCCGCCACCGTTGCGGTCATGCCCGAAGTCGAGGATGCCGAGCAGATCGACATCAACCCGGCCGATCTCAAGGTTGATACTTATCGCTCGTCCGGCGCCGGCGGCCAGCACGTCAACAAGACCGAATCGGCGATCCGCATCACCCATCTTCCGTCCGGGCTGGTGGTGGAATGCCAGGAGGAACGCAGCCAGCACAAGAATCGCGCGCGCGCGATGTCGCTGCTGCAGGCGCGGCTCAATGATCTGGAGCGCAGCCAGCGCGAGCGGGAAACGGCGGCCACGCGCAAGAAGCTTGTCGGCAGCGGCGACCGTTCCGAGCGCATTCGCACCTACAATTTTCCGCAGGGCCGGATTACCGACCACCGCATCAATCTCACGCTGTACCAGCTCGAACGCGTGATTCAGGGCTCGCTCGACGAGGTGATCCAGCCCTTGCAGGCTGAACACCAGGCCGGACTGCTGGCCGAAGCCGCGGAGGCGCCATGACCACCGTGCGCGGCCTGTTCCTGCGGCTGCTGGCCTCGACCGTGCTGGTGGCCTGCGGGCCGATCTACAGCACCGACTACAATTTCTTTCCGCCGGAAGACAATCAGGGCCGCGCCTGCGTTTCGATGTGCCGTTCGGCCAAGAACTACTGCGTACAGGCCGCCGAGTCGCGTGCCGACTTGCAGGAATCGCGCTGCGAACTCGAAGCCGAACGCGACTACGAGCGTTGCCTCGCACGCTCCAAGCCGGAAGATGCCAAGTCCTGCTATCGCCGGCCGTGCATGAATCCCGGCGTCAACGATGCCCGCTGCGAAAGCGAGTTTCGCGGCTGTTACGTGGACTGCGGTGGTGACATCGAGACGGTCCGCAGCTGCCACTTCAACTGTCCCGAGGCGCCGTGACGGCGTCCGCAGTCAGCCATCGCGTGACGACGGTCGCCGACGCACTCACGGGCGCGAGCCAGCGTATCGCGGCGGTCTCCGATTCGCCGGGGCTGGACGCCGAACTGCTGTTGGCGCAGATATTGAAGCTGCGTCGCGGGCAGCTTCTGATTCGCGGCGCCGATGCATTGAGCGCAGGCTCGGCGCAAGCGTTCGAGGCTCTGGTCGCGCGGCGCTGTCAGGGTGAGCCGGTGGCCTATCTGCGCGGCAGCAAAGGATTCTGGACGTTGGACCTGGAGGTGACGCCGGCGGTCCTGGTGCCGCGGCCCGAGACCGAACTGCTGGTCGAATGGGCATTGCAGTGTGTGCACGGCGTGGCGCGGCCGGCGCTGGTCGATCTCGGCACCGGCAGCGGCGCCATCGCGCTATCCCTGGCCAGTGAACGCGGCGATGCACAGATCCTGGCGACCGACCGCAGCGCGAGCGCGCTGGTCGTGGCCCAGGCCAATGCGAGCCGGCTGAACCTCTCGGTCGAATTCCAGCGCGGTGACTGGTATGCGGCCTGCGCCGGCCGACGCTTCGAGCTGGTCGTGTCGAATCCACCGTATGTCGCCGGCGATGACCGGCATCTAGACGCGCTGCGCGCGGAACCGCGTGAAGCGCTGACGCCGGAAGGCGATGGCCTGTCGGCGCTGCGCGCGATCATCGCCGGTGCGCCCGGGCATCTGAAGGCGGGCGGCCGACTGCTGGTCGAGCATGGCGCCGATCAGGGCGCCGCCGTGCGCGCGTTGTTCGAAGCCGCCGGATTCACCGCCATCGAAACCCGCCGCGACCTTGCCGGGCTCGAACGCGCCAGCGGAGGTATCCGCGCATGAGTGATCTGTCCCGCTACAGCCGTCAGGTGGTGCTGCGCGAAGTCGGCGTCAACGGCCAGCAGTTATTGCGCGATTCCAGCGTACTGGTGATCGGCTTGGGGGGGCTGGGGTGCGCCGCCAGTCTCTATCTGGCCGGCGCCGGCATCGGGCGACTGGTGTTGGCCGACCGTGATCGCGTGGACCGGTCGAACCTGCAAAGGCAGATTCTGTACAGCCAGGGTGATGTCGGCCGAGCCAAGACCGAGGCCGCCGCCGAGCGCCTGGCCGGGTTCAACCGCGAGGTCGAGATCGAAATCCACGAAGGCCGGCTCGACGAGGATCGACTGGCGACGATGCTGCGCGGCGTGGATCTGGCGCTGGATTGCACCGACAACTTCCCGACGCGGTTCGCAATCAACGGCGCCTGCGTGCGTGCCCGCAAGCCGCTGGTGTCCGGTGCCGCGATCCGCTTCGAAGGCCAGCTCGCGGTGTTCGATGCGCGCCGCGCGGACAGCCCCTGCTATGCCTGTCTGTTCCCGGATGCCGGCGAGGCGGCCGAACGCTGCGAGGAAGCCGGCATCCTCGGGCCGGTCGTCGGTAGTGTCGGCAATCTGCAGGCGCTGGCCGCGATCAAATTGCTGCTGGGCCTCGGAGACGAGGCCGGCACCCTGCATCTCTGGGATGCGCTCAACATGGACTGGAAGCGCTGGCGCGTGCCGCGCGATCCCGGCTGCCCCGTTTGCGGACTTCACGATGACTGACACCCCGACCGACCGAACCGAATACCTGCCGCGCGAACTCGTGCTGCGTCTGCTGGCCTACGCGCAGCAATCGCCGGCGGCGCGCGTCTGCGGACTTGTCGGCGCCGACGGGCGGGGGCCGTCCGCCTTGTGGTCGCTGGACAACATCGCGAGTGACCCGGTCGCATCCGTGGCGGTCGACCCCGAGCAGGTTCGTCAGCAGCACAGCGCGCTGCGTGCGCACGGCCAGACGCTGTGGGCGAGCTTTCATTCCTGCCCGCAGGGCATTGCCAGCTCGTCCGACATCGAGGTGCAAGGCTTCGGCGACGGATTGCGGTTGATCGCCGCCCTGGATATCCGCGGTGTGCTGCAACTGCGGTGCTGGCGCGCCTACGGCGGACGTCTCGACGAGTGTGAACTCAAGCTGCCGCAGTAGGTGATTGTTTCAGTCCGGATCGGGCTTTTGCAGGCGCTGCTCCCAGAATCCGGCGTTGCGGATGCCGAGCGACGCGGGGTCGAAGACCGGTTCCACGCCCGCTTTCTTCTGGCTTTCATAGTCGCGTAGCGCCGCCAGTGCCGGCCGCTGCAGGATCAGAATGGCGATGATGTTGAGCCAGGCCATCAGCCCCACACCGATGTCGCCCAGGGCCCAGGCCGATCCCGCGCTGTTGACGGCCCCGTAGCTCACCACCGCCAGAATGCCGATGCGCAGCACCAGCGTCATCCACGGGCGGTGCACCTTGCGGTTGATGTAGGCGATGTTGGTTTCGGCCATGTAGTAGTAGGCCACGATGGTGGTGAAGGCGAAGAACAGCAGCGCCACCGCGACAAAGCCGGCGCCGTAGCCCGGCAACATCGATTCCACCGCGTTCTGTGCGAAACCGGGGCCGGGGTCAACGCCGGGCAGCGCTTCGCGGATCATGCCGCCGGCCGGCCGGATCACGTTGTACATGCCGGTGGACAGGATCATGAAAGCCGTGGCCGAGCACACCAGCAAGGTATCCACATAGATCGAGAACGCCTGCACGTAACCCTGTTTGGCCGGGTGCGAGACTTCGGCGGCGGCCGCCGCGTGCGGCCCGGTGCCCTGTCCGGCCTCGTTAGAGTAGATGCCGCGTTTCACGCCCCATTCGACGGCCAGGCCCAGCACTGAGCCGAACGCGGCTTCGGCGCCGAAGGCGCTGCGGAAGATCAGCGCGACCACGGCGGGTAGCTGGCCGATGTTCAGAAACAGGATCGTCAGCGCCACCAGGATATAGGCCAGCGCCATGAACGGCACCACGATCTCGGCGAAGTGCGCGATGCGCTTGACGCCGCCGAAGATGATGAAGCCCAGCGCCACCACCACGCCCGCGGCGGTCACACTCGGCGCGATGCCCCAGGCCGTTTCCAGACCCTGCGCAATGCTGTTGGCCTGAACCCCGGGCAGCAGCAGGCCGGTGGCGATGATGGTGGCGATGGCAAAGATCCATGCGTACCACTTCTGGCCCATGCCCTTTTCGATGAAATAGGCCGGGCCACCGCGATACAGACCCTGATCGTCCTTTTCCTTGTAGATCTGCGCCAGCGCCGATTCGACATAGGCGGTGGAGGCGCCGAGGAAAGCCACCGTCCACATCCAGAACACCGCGCCGGGTCCGCCGAAGGCGATCGCGGTGGCGACGCCGGCAATGTTGCCGGTGCCAACACGGCCGGACAGCGACATCGCCAGCGCCTGGAACGGCGTCACGCCGGCCGCCGATTTCTCCCCGCGAAACAGCAGGCGCAGCATTTCGCCGACCGAGCGGACCTGCATGAAGCGCGTACGTATCGAGAAGTACAGGCCGGCCCCCAGGCACAGCACGATCAGGGCACGGCTCCAGATGATGCCGTTGATGGCGTCGATGACTGCGTCCACCGAGGTGTTCTCCAATTGTTATGGGCAAGGTCCGGCACCCGTGCGATCAGCTCGGACCGGGCCGCGGACTGGATAGACGTTCCCCTCACGCAATGGCCGGGCCATCGCGCAGTCAGTCTGCCACGCTTCGCGGGTTCGGCGGTGTCCATGCCCGGCTTCGGACCGGTAGAATCGCGCGTCCCAACTCCAGCTCCGACCCTCCCGCATGCGCCTGTCCCGATTCCCGATTTCCACGACCAAGGAAACGCCGGCCGACGCCGAGATCGTCAGTCATCAGCTGATGCTGCGCGCCGGCTTCATTCGCAAGCTGGGCAGCGGCCTCTACAGCTGGATGCCGGTGGGCCTGCGCACCCTGAAGAAGGTCGAAGCGATCGTGCGCGAGGAAATGAATCGTGCCGGCGCACTGGAAGTGCTGATGCCGTCGGTGCATCCGGCCGAGCTGTGGCGCGAGTCCGGTCGCTGGCAGCTCATGGGCGACGAGATGCTGCGCATCAAGGACCGTCACGACAACGATTTCTGCTATGGCCCCACGCACGAGGAAGTGATCTGCCATCACCTGCGCCAGGACGTGAAGAGCTACAAGCAGTTGCCACTCAACTACTACCAGATCCAGACCAAGTTCCGCGACGAGCGGCGTCCGCGCTTCGGCATCATGCGCGCCCGCGAGTTCCTGATGAAGGACGCCTATTCGTTTCATCTGGATGCCGAAGGGCTCGCCGCCGAGTACGACAACATGCGCACCGCCTATGCGCGGATCTTCACGCGGATCGGCGCCGACTTCCGCATCGTCAAAGCCGATTCCGGCAACATCGGCGGTAGCCGTTCCGAGGAGTTCCACATCCTCGCCGGCGCCGGCGAGGATCTGCTCGCGGTGTCCAGCGAAGGCAGCTACGCCGCCAACGTCGAGGCGGCCGAAACCCTGCCCGTGTCGGTCCCGCGCCCGCCGGTGCTCAAGCCGCTGGCCAAGCTCAGCACGCCGGGACAGAAGACCTGCGCTCAGGTGGCCGAGTATCTCAAGCTCGGGCTCGATGCCAAGCTCAAGCTGCTGGTCGCCAAGGCGGCCGACGGTGGCCTCATCGGCATTGCCCTGCGCGGCGACCACCAACTCAACGAAATCAAGGCGGCCAATCACCCGAAGATCGCCAGTCCGTTCGAACTGGCGGCGGTTCGCGACGTGGAACAGGCCTTCGGCTGCGAAGTCGGTTATCTCGGGCCGGTGAACTGTCCGATTCCAGTCATTGCCGACCATGCCGCGCTGGCGCTCAGCGATTTCGTCTGTGGCGCCAACGAGAACGACCATCACTTGCGTGATGCCAACTGGGGGCGTGACTGCGCCGAGCCGGAGGCCGCCGATCTGCGCATGATCGTCGAAGGCGATCCGGCGCCGGACGGCAGCGGCACGATCCGCCTGCTGCGTGGCATCGAGGGCGGGCACATCTTCCAGCTCGGCCAGAAATACACCCAGGCGATGAACGTCAGCGTGCTCGACGACAACGGCAAGGACGTGACGCTGCACATGGGGTGTTATGGCATTGGCGTGTCGCGTCTGGTGGCGGCCGTGGTCGAGCAGAGCCATGACGCGCAGGGCATGATCTGGCCGGATGCGATCGCGCCGTTCACCGCGATCATCACGCCGATCGGAATGGACCGTTCGGACGCTGTGCGTGAAGCTGCGGAGACGCTGTATGCCGGACTGCTGGCGGCCGGCATCGATGTTGCTTTGGATGATCGCGGGCTGCGTCCTGGGGCGATGTTTGCCGACGCTGAGCTGATCGGTATTCCGCATCGGATCGTGATCGGCGACAAAGGCCTGGCCAACGCCCAGTTCGAGTACCGCCATCGCCGTGCCGAGACCGCCCGGATGATTCCGGCACAGTCCGAGGCGGTACTGGATCAGCTTCGACAGACGGTCACTGGCTGAATGCGGCCAGACGCGCGGCTCGGTATATTGTGGCGATACAAAAGGGGCTCTGAATTGCACAGTCTGGCAGTCTTGCGGCGCGCGACGGTGACTCCGTGCGGCGCCGCTGCGCCCTCCGCAAATCGATAAAGGCGGCATCGATTGAATCCAGTCTCCGGACCAGGGCGGCGCGTTTCGGTGTTGTCGATGCGTCGACTTTCGCGGCTGGTCGCCTATTGTCTGCCCTACGAATTCGAGGACAGCATCGTGGCGCTCAGCGATGCCAAGCTGCTGGTGCCCGAGGACTGGGCCGGACTCGAAACCTCCCGGCGCATTTATCGCCTGCTCAGGACCGGCTCGGGTTCGCCGGCCCTCGCTCGGATGCTCAGCCCCAGGCGGCATGCCCGGGAAGCGCCGGAAGGGGATTTGTTCATCGCGGTGCTCAACGACACCTGGGACGCCTACGTGCTGAGCACGATGCGCGGCTGGCGCGAGCGCCACACGCACGCAGCCTGCTTCGTTTCGGAAGCCTGGGCGCATCTGATGCCCCCGGACTATCTGCTGGAACTGCTGCAGCCGTTCGATGAGATCTTCGTCGGCACCCATCACGTGGCCGACGCTCTGCAAACTCGCATCGGCAGGCCCTGCAGCTATCTGCCGCTGGCATCCGACGTTCTGCGCTTCGCACCGACGGTACCGCCATCGGCTCGTTGTATCGATGTCTGCAATATCGGCCGTCGCTCGGCGCTGACTCATGAGGCTTTGCTGCAGTACGCCGATCAGACTCGCAGCCTTTACTACTATGACACCGCCATCGCCTCCGGCCATGGCCGCAGCTTTCAGGTCGAGGACGCCAGGCAGCATCGGCTGCTGCTCGCCAGCCTGCTCAAGCGCAGCCGCTATTTCATCGCCAACCGCGCGCGCATCAACGATCCGGTCTACAGCAGTCGTGTGCACGAAATTTCCGGACGTTTCTTCGAAGGCGCCGCCGCTGGAACCGTGATGCTGGGCATGCCCGCCGATTCCGCCAACTACCGTGTGCAGTTCAGCTGGCCCGACGCCGTGGTCGAGCTGCCGTTCGATTGTCCGGACATCGGCCAACGCATCGCCGAACTCGATCAGGACCGATCACGGCTCGCAAGAATTCGTCGAGACAACGTAATGAACTCTGCGCGCCGGCATGACTGGAGCCATCGCCTGAGGTCAATATTCGATCGTTTCGGGCTCGCGCCGACGGACGCCATGCTGATGCGCGAGCAGGCTTTGGAGAAACTGGCACTTGCCGCAGAAAACGGCGAGCTTGAGCTTGCTGGATAATTCCTCGCATTATTTTCGGACCCGCACAGGAGCAGTTCGCCGATGAAGGCTGGGCAATGAAGGCGGTGATACTTGCTGGCGGCATGGGCACCCGGCTCGCCGAGGAAACCGGTGTGCGTCCCAAGCCCATGGTCGAGATCGGCGGGCGTCCGGTGCTGTGGCACATCATGAAGATCTTCGCGCAGCACGGTGTGCGTGATTTCGTGGTGTGCCTCGGCTACAAGGGCGACATGATCAAGGAATACTTCGCGAACTATTTTCTGTACAGCTCCGATGTCACCTTCGACCTGAGCGACAACTCCGCGCACTTCCACCGCAGCAAGGCCGAGGACTGGCGCGTGACCCTGGTCGATACCGGCGCCACCACCATGACCGGCGGGCGCATCCGGCGTGCCATGCGCTATCTGGCGGATGAAGATGCTTTCTTCCTGACCTACGGTGACGGCGTCGGCAATGTCGACATCACCGCATTGGCACAAACCCACCGGCGTGAGGGCCGTATCGCCACAGTCACCGCCGTGCAGCCGCCGGGCCGTTTCGGCGCGCTGGCCATGGATGGCAGCCGTGCCACCGGATTTCACGAAAAGCCGGATGGTGACGAAGGTTGGATCAATGGCGGCTTTTTCGTGATGAGCCCGAAGATCGTCGACTACATTCAGGGCGACGATTCGATCTGGGAGCGCGAACCGATGGAACGGCTGGCGCATGAGTCGCAACTGACCGTCTACCGGCATGCCGGTTTCTGGCAGCCGATGGACACGCTGCGTGACAAGAACCTGCTTGAAGACCTGTGGCGCGAGGGTCGCGCGCCCTGGCGCACCTGGGATACAGCATGAAAGTCCTGATGACCGGCAACCTCGGCTATATCGGTCCGGTGCTGGTCGAACACCTGCGCCGCAGCGATCCCTCGGTCGAACTGGTCGGCGTCGACCAGGCCTGGTTCGCGCATTGCCTGACGACGCCGCAGGGCCTGCCCGAACGCATGCTCGATACCCAGCAATTCGCCGATGTGCGTGATCTGACGGCGCGCGATCTGCAGGGTTTCGATGCCGTCGTGCACCTCGCGGCGGTGTCCAACGACCCGATGGGCAAGCGCTTCGAAAACGTCACCGAAGCGATCAACTACGGCGCCAGCGCGCAGCTGGCCCAGGCGGCGGCGGCTGCCGGCGTAGGCCACTTCGTGTTTGCATCGAGTTGCTCGATCTACGGTTTCGCGGCGGACGGACGCCCGCGCCGCGAGGGCGACGAGGTGGCGCCGCTGACCGCCTATGCGCGCTCCAAGGTCGCCACCGAAGCCGCGCTGGCGGAACTCGATGCGCCGGACATGGTGATCAGCTGCCTGCGTTTCGCCACGGCCTGCGGCATGTCGCCGCGGCTGCGGCTGGACCTGGTGCTCAACGACTTCGTGGCGGGCGCGCTGGCCAGCGGCGAGATTTCGGTGCTGTCCGACGGTACGCCGTGGCGGCCGCTGATCCACGTCAAGGACATGGCGCGCGCGATCGAGTGGGCGATTTCACGTCAATCGGAAAACGGTGGCCGCATGTTGACGGTCAACGTCGGCAGCGAGGACTGGAACTTTCAGGTGGCGGGCCTGGCCAGAGCCGTCGCCGAGGCGATTCCCGGCACCCGCGTCTCGATCAACGAATCCGCCGCGCCCGACAAGCGCTCGTACCGCGTGGATTTTTCGAAGTACCGTGAACTCGCACCCGGGCACCAGCCCCAGGAAACGCTGGCGACCGCGATTGCCGGGTTGCGTGACGGCTTGCGCGCGATCGGCTTCGCCGACCCCGCATTCCGCGAGTCCCAGCTGATGCGTCTCAAGGTGCTCGAGCGCTGGCTTGAATCCGGCGCGATGGACGCCGACCTTCGATGGAGTCCTCATGCGCATTGAACCGGCGCCGCTCGAAGGCGCGGCCACCATCGAACTCGATCTGCGCGGCGACGAGCGTGGCTTCTTCGCGCGCATGTACTGCGAGAAGGAGTTCGCCGCAGCCGGGCTGGAAACCCGCTTCGTCCAGGCCAACAACTCCTCGAACGCGCAGCGCGGCACCCTGCGCGGCCTGCACTACCAGCTGCCGCCCGATACCGAGGTCAAGCTGGTGCGCTGCATACGCGGCGCGCTGTGGGACGTGATCGTCGATGTGCGGCCGGGCTCGCCGAGCTTCGGCCGCTGGTTCGGCGCCGAACTCACGGCGCAGAACCGCCGCATGATGTATGTGCCGCGCGGCTTCGCCCACGGCTTCATCACGCTCACGGACGACAGCGAGCTCATTTACTTCGTCAGCGATTTCTACGAGCCCAAGCAGGAGCGCGGCCTGCGCTGGAACGACCCGAAGATCGCCATCGACTGGCCGATCGCGCCCAGCGTGATTTCGGAGAAAGACGCCAACTGGCCGGATTTCGAATCCGACTGGCACGGCGTCGAGGCTTTCCGCAAATGATCATCGTCGATCGTCTGCTGCGCCAGCGCGAGTCGGAAGGCCGGCCGCTGCGCATCGGCCTGATCGGCGCCGGCTTCATGGCGCGCGGCATCGCGCGGCAGATCCTGCAATCGGTGCCCGGCATGGATCTGGTGGCGATCGCCAATCGCGATGTTCAGCGCGCGCGCCGCTGCTTCGAGGAAGCGGGAGACGAGCAGGTGCTCGAGGTCGATGCTGTCGGTGCGCTCGAAGACGCGCTGCGCGCCGGCCGACGCTGCATCACCGCCGACGCTGGCCTATTGTGTGAGTCCGAGTCCATCGATTGCCTGATCGATGCCACCGGTGCGATCGAGTTCGGTGCGGGGATCACGCTCAAGGCCTTCGACTGTGGCAAGCCGCTGGTGTCGATGAACGCCGAGCTGGATGGCACCGTCGGTTCGATCCTGCGCGAGCGCGCCGACCGCGCCGGCGTGATCTTCACCGCCTGCGACGGCGACCAGCCCGGCGTACAGATGAACCTGTTCCGTTTCGTGCGCGGAATCGGCGCGCAGCCACTGGTCTGCGGCAACATCAAGGGTCTGCAGGATCCTTACCGCAATCCCACGACGCAGCGGGGCTTCGCCGAACGCTGGGGCCAGAACGTCAACATGGTGACCAGCTTCGCGGACGGCACCAAGATCAGCTTCGAGCAGGCCATCGTCGCCAACGCCACCGGCATGACAATCGCGCAGCGCGGCATGCTCGGCCGCGAGCACGCCGGTCATGTCGACGAACTGACGCAGTGCTACGACGTGGACGCGCTGCGTGCGCTCGGCGGTGTCGTCGATTACGTGGTCGGCTCCAAGCCAGGGCCCGGCGTGTTCGTGCTGGCAGCGCATGACGATCCGTTCCAGCAGCACTACCTCAATCTCTACAAGTTGGGCGAGGGGCCGCTGTACTGTTTCTACACGCCCTACCATCTGTGTCACTTCGAAGTGCCGATGTCGGCCGCGCGCGTGCTGCTGTGCGGCGATGCCGTGATGCAGCCGCTGGACGGTCCGCGCGTCGAGGTCGTGGCCACGGCCAAAGTCGACATGGCCGCAGGCGAGCTTGTGGACGGACTCGGCGGCTACAAGACCTACGGGCAATGTGAAACCGCCGCGATCACGCGGGCACAGTCACTGCTGCCGATGGGCCTGGCCGAAGGCTGCGTCCTGCGTCGCGCCGTTGCCAAGGACCAGGTGCTGACCTACGACGATGTCGAGCGTCCGCAGGGCCGCCTGATCGATCAGCTGCGCGCCGAGCAGGACCGGCGCTGGCCGTAGGCCGTAGGGTGGGCAGGTTTCATCTGCCCACGCGAGCCCGAACGCCTGCCGCGTGGGCACGGCCTACGGCCTTTGCCCACCCTACGAACCTAGGCGCCCAGCTCCAGCGGCGGGGCGCCCAGGCGTTCCAGCAGTGCGGCGGCTTCCTGCGGGCGATTCTCGGGCGGGTCCATCGATCCCAGGTAGTGCAGCTTGGACTGGCCTTCGAGCCGGTAGCGCTTGGGCTGGTTCTGGATCAGCTGGATCAGCTTCACCGGGTCGAGTTGTGTCTGTGCCCCGAAGTCCAGCGTCAATGAGCTTTTGCCGGCACGAATCCGCGTGATGCCTAGTGCCTGCGCCGCGAGTTTCAGCGCGGCGGCCTGCCACAGGCGGAACGCCGCTTCCGGCAGCGGCCCGAAGCGGTCGATCATCTCGTAACGCAGTTCCAGCAGGGCCTGCTGGGTGGCGGATTCGGCCAGGCGCTTGTACAGCGACAGACGCGTGGCGATGTCCGGCACGTAATCGTCCGGGATCAGCGCGGTGGCGCCGAGGTCGACTTCGCTGCTGCCGTGTTCGAACGGTGCGTCCGCGAGCTTGCCGGACTTGATCGCGGCCACGGCACGCGCCAGCAGGTCGGCGTACATGGTGAAGCCGACTTCCTCGATCTGACCGGACTGGTCGTCGCCCAGCAGTTCGCCGGCGCCGCGGATTTCCAGATCGTGCGTGGCCAGCAGGAAGCCGGAGCCCAGTTCGCCCATGGACTCGATCGCTTCCAGGCGCTTCTCGGCGTCCGCGCTCAGCGCGCGCTTGCTCGGCACCAGCAGATAGGCGTACGCGCGGTGATGGCTGCGGCCGACGCGTCCACGCAACTGGTGCAGCTGCGCCAGCCCCAGAGTGTCCGCGCGATTCACCACGATGGTGTTGGCGTTGGGAATGTCGATGCCGGATTCGATAATCGTGGTCGAGACCAGGATGTCGAAACGGTGGTGATAGAAGTCCAGCATCACCTGTTCGAGTTCGGCGCCGCGCATCTGGCCGTGCGCGAAACGCACGCGCGCCTCGGGCACGATCTCGCCCAGTGACTGCGCGGCGCGTTCGATGTCCTTGACCTCGTTGTGCAGATAGAACACTTGGCCGCCGCGCTTGAGCTCGCGCAGGCAGGCTTCGTAGACCAGATTGCGATCCCAGTCGGCGACGAAGGTGCGGATCGACAGGCGCGCTTCGGGCGGCGTGGCGATGATCGACAGATCGCGCAGGCCGGCCAGCGACATGTTCAGGGTGCGCGGGATCGGCGTGGCGGTCAGCGTCAGCAGATCGACTTCGGCGCGCAGGTTCTTGAGCCGTTCCTTGTGGCGCACGCCGAAGCGGTGTTCCTCGTCGACGATCACCAGGCCCAGGTTCTTGAACTTCACGTCGGGCTGCAGCAGCCGGTGCGTGCCGATCACTACATCGAGCCGGCCCGCTTCCAGGTCGACCAGCAGCGTCTTGAGATCCTTGTCGGACTTGAGGCGCGAGGCCACGCCGACGCGTACCGGCCAACCCGAATAGCGATCTGCGAAATTCTTGTAGTGCTGCTGCGCCAGCAGCGTGGTCGGCACCAGCACGCAGACCTGACGGTTGTTGTTGATCGCGGCGAAGCTGGCGCGCAGCGCGACCTCGGTCTTGCCGAAACCGACGTCGCCGCAGACCACGCGATCCATCGGCTTGTCGGCTGCCATGTCGGCCAGCACATCCTCGATCGAACGCTGCTGGTCGGGTGTGGTCTCGAACGGAAAGCCGTCGCAGAAGCGCCGGTAGTCCTCGTCGTTGACGTCCATCGCCATGCCCGGACGCGCCGCCCGGCGCGCCTGAATCTGCAGCAGTTCGGCGGCGACGTCATGCGCGCGCTTCCTGGCCCGTTCCTGGGCCTTGGCCCAGCGGTCCGAGCCCAGCGAGTGCAGCGGCGCGGCCTGCTCCTCGGCGCCGGTGTAGCGGTGGATCAGCTGCAGCGAGGCCACCGGCACGTAGATCTTGTCGCCGCCGGCGTATTCGATCACCAGGTATTCGGCGGTGATGCCGCCGGCGTCGAGCCGCGTCAGGCCCTGATAGCGGCCGACGCCGTGTTCGGCGTGCACCACCGGGCTGCCGATCGACAGTTCGGACAGGTCCTTGAGCAGGGTTTCGGGGTCGCGTACCGGCTTGCGCCGCCGCGAGACTTCGGCGCGCAGGCCGAAGATCTGTGCCTCGGCGATGATCAGGCTGCCGTCCGGCAGCCTGAGTCCGTCCTGAATCGGTCCCAGCGCGACGCAATAGCGCCGATTGTCGGCCAGATAATCGTGCCAGCCGCCACAGTCACGCGTGACCACGCCCTTGGGTTTGAGCCAGCCGTTGAGCGCTTCGCGGCGTCCCGCCGACTCGGCCACGAACAGGATGCGCGGCGCTTCGTTGAGCAGGGCCTGCACGGTGTCGGGATTACGTGGCAGCAGTTCGCAGGCCATGGCCGAGCCCGAGGCTGCGGCCGAAATCGCAACGCGTGAACGCTCCGCCAGTCGCTCGATTGCCGCGCCCGGCGCGTGGAACAGGTCCAGCGGTTTCATCAGCGGCCGTTCGATATCGCCGGCCAGGCGTTCGTGGCGCTCGGCGATCTGCTGCCAGTCGGCGTCCAGCGCCGCGTGCAGTTCGCCGACTTCGGCGATCCAGGCCGCCGCCGGCAGATAGTCGAAGATCGACTCGGTGTGTTCGAAGAACAGTGGCAGATAGGCTTCGACGCCGCCCGGCATCAGGGCCTTGGATACCTGCGTATAGATCCGCGATCGGCTCGGGTCGCCAGCGAAATATGCGCGGTAGTTCGCGCGGAAGGTCTCGATGCCGGATTTGTCGGTCGGGAAATCGCGCGCCGGCAGCATGCGCACTTCCTTGACCTGCTCGGTGGAACGCTGCGTTTCGGGATCGAACACGCGAATGGTTTCGATCTCGTCATCGAACAGGTCGATTCGATAGGCCGCGGCCGAACCCATCGGAAACAGGTCCACCAGTGCGCCGCGCACCGCGAACTCGCCCTGGGTCTGGACTTCCGAGACGGACTGATAGCCGGCGGCCACCAGCCGTTCGCGAAAGGCGATCGGGTCCAGGCGTTGACCCACCGTGAGTTCGAAGGCGCGGCCGTCCAGCCAGGCGCGCGGCGGTAGCCGCGCCAGCAGCGCATCGGCGGTGAGAATGACGATGCCATGGCGCATCGACGGCAGCCGGTACAGCGCGGCCATGCGGTCGGAGAGGATTTCCTGATGTGGCGAAAAGCCGTCGTACGGCAGCACTTCGGTGTCCGGGAAATGCACTACCGGCACTTCATCGCTGGCGAAGAAGCGCAGCTCGGATTCCAGTTCGTAGGCGCGACCCTCGTTGGCCACCACCGCGACGACGGGGCGTCCGAACTGCTCGGCAGCGTCGCTCAGTGCCAGAGCGGCGGCCGCGCCGGGCAGGCCCTGCCAGAGTGTGCGTTCGCCGGACGGCGGAAGCGGGGGCAGGGCAATCGGACCTCGTTGTTTCACGTTGCTGATCGTATTTCTCTGGCTGTTGCTCGGCGCGCGGAACCGGTGGCGTGCGGCCTCGGAGGCGGCGCCCAATTCGGGGGGCGCAAATTATGCCGAAATGAGCGGGTGGCGGTCGTGCGCCGTGCTTATTCGCCGCGCAGCTCGCGCAATACTCGGTTGGTGGCTTCGCGAATCTCGGCGATATCGTCGCCCAGATTCTCCGGCAGGCCCTTGCCGGCGGCCGCCAGCGCCTGTTCCACGCGGCGCGCGCTGACGCGCAGCTCGGCCAGTTTGTAGAAGGCCGCGGTGCCATGGATCTGGTGCGCTGCCGAGCGGATCGCATCACGTTCGCCGCGCATGTAGATGTCCTCCAGCTCCTTGATCTGCAGCGGCAGTTCCTCAAGCAGCAGTTCCACCAGTTCCGGCGCGATACCCTGCGCCGGTCTTACCGGCGCGTCGGCCTCGTCCGCTGCCTCCGGCGGCGGGTCAGCCGGTCGGCGTTGTTGAACCCAAGGTCCCAGGGTCCGCAGCAGCTGACGTTCGTCAAAGGGTTTGAGCAGCACTTCGTCCATGCCGGCGCGGATCACTTCCTGACGCTCTTCCGGCTCCAGATGTGCCGACATGCCGATGATTCCGCAGCGCGCGCCGCTGCCGGATTCGGCGGCGCGAATCTCGCGCGCCGCGCCGGGGCCATCCAGCTCCGGCATCTGCACGTCCATCAGGATCAGCGGCGGACGCTGTTCACGCCATAGCCGCACGGCCTCGCGACCGTCCGCGGCCTCGGTTGTGCCGGCGCCGAGGCTGTCCAGCAGCAGCGCGACGTAGCGCCGGCTGGCGAGCGTGTTGTCGACGACCAGCACTTCGATGTCCTGTAGCGGCTTGCGGCCCGAGTCCGCCGGTTGACCCGCGAGGGTGTCGAGCAGAGCCTGGTACAGCGAACTTCCACCGATCGACTGAGGCAGGCAGCGCGCTGCGCCGGCATCGATGACGGCGTGCTGCACGCCGGTGTCCGAGGAGCTGATCAGCGCCACGCAGGGGCGCTGCGTCTGTCGGCAGGCGCCGAACACGTCGCGCCATTGCGGATCGTCAAGCGCCTCCGGGGTGATGCCGGCGATCACCAATCGCGGACCTTGCGTGTCGCTTTCGAGCAGCGCTGCGGCGAGGCGCCGTGGCGAGTCGAACAGACGCGTTTCCAAGCCCCAGTATTCGAGGTGATGCAGCAGCGCCAGGCGCGTGGTCGAACGTGCGTCGCACAGCCACAGGCGCACGCCACGCAGCCCGTCCCAGGTGACCAGGGCGCTGTCGCGTTCAAGCTGCGGCCGCAGTGCGACCACGGCGATGAAGGTGGTGCCGACACCCACCTCGCTTTCGACCTCCAGACGACCGTCCATCAGTTCGCACAGGCGCTGGGTGATTGCCAGGCCGAGTCCGCTGGACGGCGTGCGATTGCTGGTGGATGACGGCGTGAACATCTCGAACAGCCGCTCCATCTGTGCCTCGCTGATGCCGCGTCCGCTGTCGGCCACGCTGATGCGCAGCCAGCAGCGTTCATCCTCGCCCTGCTCGCGCATCACGCGGATCACGATCTCGCCGCATTCGGTGAACTTGATGGCGTTCGACAGCAGATTGGTCACGATCTGCTGCAGGCGCACCGGATCTCCGGACACGCGCAGCGGCACGTCGTGGTAGATCAGCAGTGCGATCTGCAGTCCCTTGTCGTAGGCCAGCGGCGACAGCAGGCCGGTGACATCCTCAATGCAATCGCTGAGCACGAAGCTGATCTGTTGCAAGGACAGCCGCCCGGCCTCGATGCGGTTCCAGTCGAGCAGGCTGTTGATCATCGACAGGAGATTCTCCGCGGACTTGGACAGCGTGCTGACGTACTCGGCCTGCTGCCGGTTGAGCGGCGTTTTTTCGAGCAGTTCGGAAAAGCCCAGAATCGCCGTCAGCGGCGTGCGCAGTTCGTGACTCATGTTGGACAGCAGGTCGCTCTTGAACTGCGCGGCGGCCCGCGCCTCGGTGAGATCGGTCTGGGCGCGTTCGCGCGCGGCGCGCTCATTGGACAGCTCCTGGCGCAGATGACCCAGCAGGCGGGCGGATTCGCCCCGGGACGCGTCGCGGGACTGATGAAGCTGCTCGATCAGTTCATTCAGTACGATGGCGGCGGATTCCGGCACCCCCATCGCGCGCGCCTGGATACGGTTTTCGGGCCGGTCCTGCATGGCCTGACGCAGCACCCGTCCGAGCCGTTGCAGGGGTGCTGCAAGCCGCCGCTGCGTAGCGATGACGCACATCAGGCTCAGCAGCACGCTGAGCGACAGCAGTACCCAGCGCGGATAGTCGTCGTACATCCACGGTGCGAACCACGCGGGCAGCAGGCCCATGGCCAGTGCCAGCGCCGGTGCCAGCAGCAGCCACGGCCAGCCGCGAATGCGGCCTGAAGAGGTTTGACGAGCGCTCAAGTTTTCGCGGTCCGATACACTATTGCGTCGTACTGATCGCATCCGTTCCGGCGAACCCGCAGTCTCGCCCACAGCCCGAAGCGCAATGATTTCAAAGTCCCTGGTCGATTGTATCGGCAACACGCCCCTGGTCGCGCTGACGCGCCTGCCGGGCATCGGCAACAACCGCCTGCTGGCCAAGCTCGAAGGCAACAATCCTGCGGGCTCGGTCAAGGACCGGCCGGCCTGGAGCATGATCCGGCGCGCCGAGGAGCGCGGCGAGATCAAGCCCGGCGACACCCTGATCGAAGCCACCTCCGGCAATACCGGCATCGCCCTGGCGATGGTCGCCGCCGCGGCCGGCTATCGCATGGTGCTGATCATGCCGGAGCACATGAGCGCCGAGCGCCGCGCGGTGATGAAGGCCTTCGGTGCCGAGATCGTCAAGGTCACCAAGGACGAAGGCATGGAGGGCGCGCGCGACCTGGCGCAGCGCATGCAGGACGAGGGGCGTGGTCGGGTGCTCGACCAGTTCGCCAATCCGGACAACCCGCGCGCGCACTACGAAGGCACGGCGCCGGAGATCTGGAAGTCCACCGAGGGTGCGATCACGCATTTCGTGGCGACCATGGGCACCACCGGCACGATCATGGGCTGCTCGCGTTACTTCAAGGAGGTCAAGCCGGAGATCGAAGTCGTGGGCGTGCAGCCGGACGGCGATTCCAGCATCCCCGGCATCCGCAAATGGCCCGAAGCCTATCTGCCGAAGATCTTCGAACGTCCGCGTGTGGACCGCATCATCGAGGCCAATGCCGCGGACGCCGAGGGCACGATGCGTCTGGTCGCCGAAAAGGAAGGCCTGTTCTGCGGGCCTTCGTCCGGCGGTTCGATCTGGGCGGCCTTGCAGGTGTGCAAGCAGGTCGAGAACGCGACCGTGGTGTGCATCGTCTGCGACCGGGGCGACCGGTACATTTCTACCGGTGTGTTTCCAGCGTGAATTCGGATTGGACTCGGGCTCGTGAGGGAGTTGGCGTAGAGTGGGCAAAGCGTAGCGTGCCCACGCGGAAACCGGCGCTGGGCCACGCGTGGGCATGGCCTGCGGCCTTTCCCATCCTGGGATTTTCTGCGCGCGTTGCGTTGCTCGGTGCGGATGTAACGGGACGGAGCGGCACTCCGCGCTGCGCGCGGCCCTCTCCCCCAACCCCTCTCCCGCACGCGGGAGAGGGGCGCTTTTGCTGTGGCCTTTCGCTGTTCGGGCCCCTTCGGAAGCGCCGGGTGGGGTGTCCTTTCTTTCTGGTGCCGTCTCGATGGACAAGCAAAGGAAAGGCACCCGCCGCTGGGGGGCGGCGGAACCCGTCGCCAGCGTTTCCTAAAGCAACGAGACCTTCGACGCAACATGGTGCGGTCCGCCCAACCGCTCTGAGGGACAAACAACCATGACCAGCTTCGACCCCATGTTGGTATTCGACATCGAAACCGTTCCCGATGTGGCCGGCGGTCGCCGTATCCTCGGACTGGACGGCTTCGATGACGCCGACGTACGCACCGCGATGATCTCTGCTCGCATGCAGAGCCGCGGCACTGATTTCCAGCCGGCGCACCTGCAACGCGTGGTCGCGATTTCGGTGGCGCTGCGCAGCGGCGAGGACAGTTTCAAGTGCTGGACCTTGGGCGACGAGGATGCCGATGAGGCCGAGATCATCAAGCGCTTCTACGACGGCGTGGAGCGCTACCGACCCCAACTCGTATCGTGGAATGGCTCGGGATTCGACCTGCCGGTACTGCACTACCGCGCGATGCTGCACGGCATCGCCGCACCGGCGTATTGGGATACCGGCGCGCGCGAACGCGAGTCCAAGTACAACAACTATCTCAGCCGCTATCACGAGCGTCATCTGGACCTGATGGACTATCTGGCGCTGTACAACGGCCGCAACTATGCGCCGCTCACGGAGATCGCGGTCCTGCTCGGCTTTCCCGGCAAGCTCGGCATGGACGGTTCCAAGGTGGCGCAGGCCTTCGACGAAGGCCGAATCCGCGAAATCCGCGAGTACTGCGAAACCGATGTGCTCAACACCTGGCTGGTGACGCTGCGTTTTCTGCGCCTGCGCGGTCAGATCAGTGCGCAGGACGAAGCCGTCGAGCACGAGCGCGCCAAGGCCTACTGCCGCGACAGCGGCGCCGTCCATTGGAAGGAATTCGTGGAGGCCTGGGAGGCGGCAGCTTGAGCCTCGTGGCGAATCAGCAGCCGGGGCCGCACCGGGGGCCGGCGTTCACCGCGGAGATCGAAGACCTGTCGCACGACGGTCGCGGCATCGCGCGGATCGACGGCAAGGTCTGGTTCGTGGCCGATGCGCTGCCCGGCGAGCGCGCGCGCTTCGTGCGCATCCGGGGCGGGCACGATTCCGACGAGGCGCAGGCGCTGGCGATCGAGCGAGCTTCACCGGATCGGGTGGAGCCGCCTTGCGCGCACTTCGGTGTCTGCGGCGGCTGCGCGCTTCAACACATGGATGCCTCGGCGCAAGTCCGCTTCAAGCAGAAGCAATTGCTCGAAGCGCTGGAGCGCATCGGGCGCGTGCAGGCCAATACGATTGCCGAGGCGGTCACCGGGCCGGCCTGGGGCTATCGGCGCCGCGCCCGGCTCAGCGTCAAGTTCGTGGCGTCCAGAGGCCAGGCCCTGGTCGGCTTTCGCGAACGTCACAGTGCCCTGATCGCCGACATCGAGCGCTGCGAGGTTCTGGATGCGCGCGTAGCCGGCCTGCTCCGGCCACTGTCTCAGCTGGTCAGCCAGCTGTCCTTGCGCGACCGGATTCCGCAGATCGAGGTGGCCGCGACCGACCGTGTGGCACTGGTGTTTCGCGTGCTCGATCCCCTGGGCGGCGAAGACCGGCTCCGGCTCGAAGCCTTCGGCCGTCGCCACGCGATCGATATCTATCTTCAGCCGGGCGGTCTCGACAGCCTGCGTCCGCTAGGCCGGGTGGAACCGTTGAGCTACACACCGGATGGCTCCGAGGCACGTCTGCGTTTCGAGCCCACCGACTTCATCCAGGTCAATGCCACGGTTGCCGAGCGCATGGTGCTGCAAGCCGTGGAATGGCTGGCGCCGGCAGCGGGCGACTCCGTACTGGAACTGTTTTGCGGCCTCGGCAACTTCTCGATTCCACTGGCGCGGGCCGGTGCGCGCGTCACTGCGCTCGAAGGCGATGCCGGACTGGTCCGCCGCGCGCAGGACAATGCGCGGCGGCTCGACCTCAAGATCCGGTTCGCCAAGACCGACCTGTTCCGGCCGCGGCCGAACGCGCCGTGGCTGGAGGACGAGATCGACCTTTGTCTGCTCGATCCGCCCCGATCCGGTGCGCGCGAGGTCTTGCCGCTGGTGGCGGCGAAGGCGCCGCGCCGTATCGTCTACGTGTCCTGTCACCCGGCGACGCTGGCCCGCGACGCGGCCATTCTGGTCCATGACCACGGCTATACCCTGGAACGCGCCGGCATCCTCGACATGTTTCCGCACACCGCGCATGTCGAGTCGATGGCGCTGTTCGTGCGTGCCTGATCGAGAAGAATATTGCCTCGCGCAAAGACGCAAAGGCGCGAAGAACAGCAACAACAAGATCAGATTCTTTGGCTTTGCCTTTCTTGGCGCCTTTGCGTCTCTGCGCGAGACCCAGCATTTACTCAGCCCTGATACCAGCGCCGGTTGAGCGCCTCCAGCACCTTGTACGGATACTGCGGCCGGCCGTAGCTGCCGTTGTAGCGCGCCAGCGCGTTGACGAGGTTGCCGTTTTCGCGGTCCAGATAGAACTTGAGGATGGTGCAGCCGTAGCGCAGGTTGGTGGCGGCGAGAAACAGATTGTCTTCCGGTCGCCCGATCTCCTCGATCCAGAACGGCATCACCTGCATGTAGCCCTGGGCGCCGGCCACCGACAGGGCGAAGCGTTCGAAGTGACTTTCGACTTCGATCACCGCCAGTACGATTTCGGGGGACACCTTGGCGCGTGTGGCCTCGGCGTGAACCAGTCTCAGAAACTCAAGCCGCTGCTCGCGTTCCGGCATGAAGCGTCGCAGGCGTTGCGACATGTCCAGCAACCAGACCTCGGCGTCGAAGCGGTCCTCGAAACTGTCGGCCGCGGTCACGGCTGCGATCAGCTGGCGGCGCAGCTCCGGGTCCGGATCGTCGATACCTTGCTGCGCCCAGGCTTGTGGCGCACCTAGGCCGCACAGCACCAAGATCAGGCTTGCGAGCCTGAACCGTATCGTCGATGCTGGACCGAGCATCGCGTATGCACCGCGTTGCGGCGTCAGCCTGAGCAACGGCATCATGATGAAAACTATGAGTCCCCTGAAACATCTGCCCCTGAAGTGCCTCGTATTGTGCGTGAGCCTGGGTCTGGCCGCTTGCGGCGGTGATAGCGGCGAGGAACCGGTGATCGACGATGGCCTCGACCAGTTCGGGGATCTGGAATTCTCGACCGGCTGCGACTGGCGCGAAATCTTTCGCGAGGGCGAGCAGTTCTATTCCCTGAGCGATACCGCAGCCCGCTACTGGTATGCACTGGCGCCCACCGAGCCGGATGCCGCCGACCAGCTGCACTTCGAGGGACGCTACCCGGACGCGCGCTATTTCTCGCTGCATGTCTACGACGGCTTTCTGCTGGCCAAGGACGCGCGCGCCGACTACCGGCTGTCGCCGGATTTCGGCAGCTTCAATCCGTTTCTCGACAAGACCCGCAAGAGCGCGCTGATTGCGGCCGGCGGCAGCTATACCGGCACGGTCGCGTTCACGGCGCGCCCGGGCTTGCCGCCCCAGAACACGATCTATCGCGGTGATCGTGTGGACGAGACCGAGCCCTTGCAGCGCCAGACGCTGCTGATTTATCGCAGCTACGTGCCTGCCACGCAGACCGTGGATCTGCCGGACCTGGTGCTGGCGCGTGCCGACGGCACGGAGATCGATCTGGCACAGACCCCGGACACCGAGGCATGCGCCCGCATCGACGAGCTGTTCCGTGCTTATCAGCGCGGCGAAAGCGACAGCTTCGAAGCCGGCGATCCGCCGCTGGCCGCCGATCCGCCGCGGTTCGAAATCTACTATCCGCTGGACGAGGACGCGCTGCCGCCGTTGGTCTACAACATCCACATCCGCTATATGTCGACGACGCTGGAGCCTGATTTCGGCGGACTCATGCTGATGCGTGCGCGGGCGCCCAGCTATACTGGCCAGGGTGGCGCGCTGTCCAGTCCCGAGGTTCGATTCTGGTCGATCTGCGCCAACCGCGTGGACAACCAGTTCGTGGACGGCTGTGCCGTCGACCAGTCGACGCCGTTGGACGAGGACGGCTTCTTCAACGTGGTGGTGTCCACAGACGAGGATCGCCCGGCCAATGCCGACGTCGACAACGGCTTTGTGTGGCTTCACTGGAAGGGCGACACCGAACTGCTGATCTACCGCATGATGCTGGCCGCCGACAGCTTTGCGCAGTCGATCGACCAGGTCGATCCGGAAGACGATCCGGCCAGCGTCATGGGTGACTATTTTCCGCAAACCACTTATTGCGATCGAGATGTTTTCGAAGCTTCGTCTGGCCTCAGTCCGGCCGAGGTGTTCGCAACGTGCCAGGCTTCCGCATCGTGAAAACCCGAGATCCCAAGGAACCACGCGACACCTCCCGCGACATCGTCACGGTCAAGAATCTGGCAATGCTGTGGGCCGCCAGCGCCGCACTGCCGTTCTTCGTGTATCCGGTGGACAGTTGGAATGTCTACAACAACTTTGCCGTGATCTTCCTGCTGTTCTTCGTGTTCCTGTCGGTCAACGAGACGATGCGCGCGCGGCGCGAGGAACTCAGCATGGGTACCACGCTGTATGCCTGGATTCCGCTGTTGCTGTTCGCGGCCGCGTCGCTGATCTACTGGATGCGCCGGCTCGGTGCCTAGTCGTACCGCGCTTCCAGATCGAAACTGAAGATCAGGTCGTCGAAGGAGCGATTGATGCGATTGGAATCGCGGCGCTCGAAGATCATGCCCGGTGACAGGTTCAGCCAGAACACCGGCTTGTAGAGCGCACCCAGTTCGATTCGCTGCAGATCGTCCGTGCGCGCACTGTTGTTCACATCCAGAGCGGGCGAACCGCCATAGTCGTCCGCGCGCCATTCCACGCGGCCGTAGACGCCGAGCTTGTACAGGGCCTGCCAGTCGGCACGCAGCGCTAGGCCCGTCTGCTCGACGAAGTTGGCGTCGACTTCCTCGACGCTGACCACGCGGCGGAACAATTCCGCCTGCAGGCTGGTCTTGCCGGACCAACGACGAATGTATTGCAAGCGTCCGGTCAGGCCGGTGTAGTCCTCGCCGCCGCGGTTGTTGCGCCGCGCCGCGCCGGCTTCGAAATCGATGTGCGAAAGGCCGCTGGGCTGCCATCCGAGCGTGAACTGCAGATCGTATTCGTCGTAGCGGTCGGTGACGCCATCGGCCCGTTCGCGTTCCGGGAATCGGCCATCGAGATAGTGCAGGCGCACGCCGGCCGTGCCGACTGGAGAACCGGTATAAAGACCTCCGAGGCTGTAACCGGTTTCGTCTCGGTCGTAGTTCTTCGAGCGATCCAGCGCACTGCGCAGACGGCTGGTTTCCACGCGGGTCTGCACGGCCCAGCTCGGCGTGATCGCCAGCGTGCCGCTGGCACTGGCGCGGCGATCGGTCTGGATGTTGAGGTCGGTGTCGTCGCGGTCGGAAAACGATTCGATACGCTTTTCCTGGCTGGCGCGCAGCTCGCCGGAGGCGGCGTGGCCCAGCTGCCAGTCCATGCCGGCACGCAGTTCGTGGCCGTCGTGGTCGAGCGCGTCGTAGCGCTCGTACTGCACGCGTCGCGCCTCGCCGCCGAGATACACCCGCTGCAATCCGAAGCTGTACTGCAGAGCCACGCCGCCGCCATAGCGGTGCAGGGTGTCCGAACGTTCCGCCTCATCGCCACCCTCGACCCGGAACAGGTTGGAGTCATGCTCCAGCGTGTACCAGACGAAGGGTTCGCCTTCGAGCTTGCCGGCGAGCGCGGGCATCGCATAGAGCAGGGCGGTGATCAGAAGCAGACGGTTCATTGCCGGGCTCAGACCCCCAGTTCCGGGAGCTGTGCGAATGCCCTGCGAACCATCTCGCCGATGTCGCAGCGGGCCGATTCTCGCTGCCACAGTGCATCGGCGAACGCGTGCCATTGCGTACGGTCCCGTTCGTGCAGCAGGCGCTCCAGCGCCGCGCGCAGCCCCGGGCCGTCTTCATATGGCAGGTAATCCTCATCGGGGTTCAGATTGCTGCCGCGCATACCGAATGGCGTGGACACGACCGGCAGGCGCGCGGCCATGTATTCGTAGATCTTGGTATTGGCCCCGGAACCCTTCATCACCGGGTTGATGCCGGCATCGGATGCGGCGAAGAACGGTGCGACCTCGCCGACCCGGCCAGTGGCGATGAACGGACCTTCGCGATAGGGCTGGTCGGCGATCGAACCGAGCAGCAGAAAGTGGATGCGCCGCCGGCGTATGAAATCGGCCTGATCGGCGGCATGCGCCTGGAGCCGTTCAAGCGCGTCGAGGTTCTGCCATGACTTGCTGCCGCCGAAGATCAGCAGACTGTCCTCGTCACCGAGCCCGAGTTCGGCACGCATCTGCTCACGTGTTCCGGGCGGCGAGGCGTAGGCGGCGGCATCCACGCCGGAACCGACGATCGGCAGTTTCCGACTGCCGCTGGAATCGTGTTGGCGGAAGAACGCCTGGTCCTCCTCGGTGCAGGCGAAGATGTCGTGGAAGGTCTGCGGTGCGGCGGCTTCCACGCGCCGCATCCACGCGGCGCTGCGGCGTTCCGGTGGCGAACCCTGTTCCAGCAGTCGGTGTTCCAGGTTGTGGCTCACCAGAATCCACGGCGTGTCTTGCCGGGGCCCCGGCACCGGTGGCACGAAAGCGCTGTCCGCCAGTACCAGTGAAGCCTGCGACAGCGCCTGTTTCAGCCGGTTCGGAACCCGGCCGCGGCGAAGCATTTCGTACTGCCAGCGACGCGGATAGCCGAGCCGGCGGTTCGCTGATTGCAATAGCCCGATGCCGAGCCCGAGGTGGACATCCTCATACAGGTTCGGTTCGACGGCGATGGTTTCACGACGCGGGCCGCGCAGGCGGTAGTCCTCGGCGCGGCCCGCGAACGAATACAGGCAGACCTCATGCCCGGCGCGCGCCAGAGTGCGCGCGATGCCGGTGGTGTGCAGAAAACCACCGGTGGTGGCCGGATGAATTTTCGTACCGCACAGGTACAGAATCTTTTGCTTGTCCCCCGACTGCATCGCTTGCGCCCGACCTCGTCAAACCCGATGAAGCTCCTGGCGGAGCATGAAGAAAACCGCGACCGTATACATGACCTCGCCGGCCGCGAGACCGAGCAGGGCGCCGGGCGCCCCGTACAACTTGAGCCCGATCACGATGGCGACCAGCGACAGCACCGCGTTCACGGCGGTGAAGCGTGCCAGCGAGCGGAATCGCTTACGCACCAGCAAGGCGCTCTGCCAGATGTCGCGAACCAGGCAGACCAGGTAGATCACGGTCCACAGTAGCAGCAGCGTGTCGCGGTCCGGAATCTGCTTGCCGAGCAGGGTTCCGGTGATCCAGTCGCGCAGCAGCCACAGAACCCCACAATAAAGACTTGCCAGCACGAACATCACCGCGCTGAACAGACCGAGTCTGCGCATCACCGTCGGCAACCCGAATTCGGCGAGCCAGCCGGCCACGGTCGGCACCAGCAGGTTCTTGACGCCGACCGTGAGCAGATTCACCGGCATCAGCAGCAGTCGCGTCGCGGCCACGGCGGCCACGGCGCCGACATCGAGCATCAGCACCAGCAGGTAGTTGTAGCCCTGGCTAAAGCTCCAGTAGACAACGACGCCGGCAATGGCCCAGCCGCCCAGCGGTCGCAACTGCTTCCACAGCGATCGATTGTCGCGCCGGTCCCAGGTGGGCTCACGCGTGACGATGCGGCGCGTGAGGCGTGCCGCCGCCATCGAGGCGATGGCGATCGCCAGTACCGCCAGGGTGGCGGCGGCGGTCGGCGACAGGATCGCCAGCACCACCCCGCCGGCGAGCACCAGCACGTAGAGTCCGTCCACGAGCAGCAAGGTGGGTGCGCGCGCGTCGATCAGCAGCACCGTACGCAGGAATTCGCGCTCCATCGAGGCCCAGCCGGCAAGACTGCCGGCCGCGAAAATCGTCACCCCGATTCCGCCGATGTCGCCGCTCAGGCTCAGGCCCAGGGCCGACACGGCACAGACCAGCAGCAACCACCGGCCCTGGCGGCGCTGACCGAAGTAGGCGGTCGAGATCATGGCGCGTCGCTCGCGAGCCGGAAGCTGCGGTGCCAGCACGGCCAGCGGCCCGCCGATCCAGGCGCCCTGCAGGCTCACCAGCAGCATCACCGCGGTCTGCACCAGAACATAGCTGGCGTAGTCGGCATCCGTCGTGTAACGGATCAGCAACAGGCCGACCAGAAAGTTCACGGCGGACAGCATCGCCTGATCGATCACGGTGCCGCTGAACAGCCTCAGCAGCCGGCTTTGCACGAGTCTGGCGATCATGTGCGAACCCGCTCCGGCTCAACTCGCACCGGCTGCGCCGTCCAGATCGGCCAGCGCGTTTGCGATGGCGTCCGAGTACTGCATCCGCATCGCGTCCGCCCATTGCAGCGCGCGTGTGTCAGGGGCCTCGTCGCTGATGCCGGCCGTGTCTGCCAGCAGTTGCGCGTATTCGCGCGGATCGCTGCTGATTCGGACCGTCGGCGGCAAGTCGCGGATGCCGAGCACCGCGAACGGTGTGGCCACCATGCGCGTGCCGACCGCCAGCGAATCCAGGGTCTTGATCTGCACGCCGGCGCCGCTGAGCGTCGGAATCGCAATGACGCGTGCCTCCGCCACGAACTCGGCGGCGTCGCGCACGAAGCCCTGCACGCGGACGCGCGGATACCGTGCGGCCACATCGTCGGCACCACGACCGGCAATCTCGATCGTCAGCGCCGCGGGCAGATGCGGCAGCACCGCGTCCAGAAACCAGTCCAGACTCTCCCGGTTCGCGGTCCAGGACCAGTTGCCGATCAAGCCAATGTCGAAGCGCTTGGCGGGCCACGGATCGGGCAGCGCGAAGTCGCCGGGCGGGGTCTCGAACGCACGCAGACCGGCGCCGCCGGGCGCCTGTGCGTAGTACTCGCCGTCACTGGCGCTGACGGCCCAGATCTCGTTCGCGAAGCTTCCGAGACTGTCCTCAGCCTGCTTCACCAGACGTGCCTCGCGCGCATAGATCAGGCGCTTGAGCCAGCCCAGGCGGCCACCGCTGCTGTCGCGCAGACGCTCGTACAGGCGGTGTTCGATGTTGTGCGTATTGGCCACCACCGGGACATCCGGCGGAAGAATCGGGCGCAGCCATAGCAGGCGCGAGGGATGGTCGAGTACGACCAGCGAATAGGACTTGCTCGTGAGCAGGCGCCGGACCGTATTCACATACGCCCGGGAATGGTACTTGGCGGTTGAATAGGCTTCGCCGCTGGCGAAGCTGCGCAGCATCCAGCCGAGCACATGCGCGCCGGACATCGCGGTTTCGATCGAGCGCTCCTCGGCGATGTGCTCCCAGTCCCGGCTTGGTTTCGGGTCGCCCCGTCTGAGGAAGGCCACCAGGTCGACGTGTGCACCGCAGCGCATCAGAGCGTCGACGTAACGTTGCGTGCCGATGTCGCCGCCGGTCTTCTTGTGTCCCGGATAGACCGTCGTGAGATAAAGGACGTTCATGCCCTGCGGATGTGCTCTTGTTGTTGAATGTCGTTATGTGCTGCCGCCCAATGTCCCCAAGCGGTCAATTCCGGCGAGCAAAAGTTTATGCTAGCCACTGTTGAGCAGTGGCTCCTACCCGGTCGAACTTTCCCGCATGCATTGCAAGATCTGTGACGCAGATGCCGCCCGCCTGGGCGACAAGACGCTGGTACTGGAAAAATACGAAGTTCAGTACTGGCGCTGCCCGAGCTGCGGCTTCATTCAGACCGATGAACCATACTGGTTGGACGAAGCCTATCAGTCGCCGATCGCGCCGTCGGACATCGGCTATGTCTACCGCAACCGATCCTTCGGCTGGGTGACCCGCACGACCATCGGCCTGTTCTACCCAGGCAAGGGTCCGTTCCTGGATTTCGGCGGTGGCTACGGACTGTTCGTGCGCGACATGCGCGACCGTGGCTACGACTTCCGCCTGCTCGACAAGTACACGCCCAACCTGTTCGCCAGCGGCCACGAGTGGGAGAAGCTGCCGGCCGGAACGAAGGCGGAGCTGATCACCAGTTTCGAAGTGCTGGAGCATCTGCCGGACCCGCACGCCGGACTCGGCGAAATCCTGGAGCATGGATCGGAGCTGTTGTTCAGCACCTCGATCCAGCCGGCCGGCATTCAGAGTCCGGCAGACTGGGACTACTTCGCACTGCAGGACGGGCAGCATATCGCCCTGCACACGGTCGAAAGCCTGCGGCGGCTCGGTGCCAGGCATGGGCTCCATCTGCACAGCAACCATCGCTATCTGCATCTGTTCTCGCGGTCGAACGCGCCGACGATGCGCTCGCTGTTCCCGTGGGTGTCGCGCCTCAAGATCGCGCATGCGACGCAGCTCATGTTCCAGAAGCGGACATTGCTGCAGCGCGATATGGGGCTTGAGCGCTGACAGCGCCAGCCCTGAGCTTGCGCAGGCGCTGTTCATAGAGACGTCGCGAAACAGCCAGCGAGGAATAGGTGATCAGCAGGAACGACGGCGCCACCGGCCTGAACCAGCCGGAGGCCATCATGTTCTCGATCGACACCATCAGAAAGATCGCGAAGTGCAGGCCATGCATGGCGCTGTCGAAGCGCGCGAGCCGGAACAGCGAGCGCAGGTGGCGCACCAGGAAGGCCAGCAGCAGCACCAGACCGATCATGCCCAGTTCGTTCCAGATATCCAGATAGCCGTTGTGCCCGTCGGGCGATAGCCACTTCAGGCGGCGGTAGGCGCCGTCGGCCAGACTGCCGGGGCCGTTCCAGAAGCTCATGTAGCCCACGCCCAGCAGGAAATTGCGTGGACTCGCGCTGATCGACATCCACAGCTCCGACCAGATGTAGGTGCGGCCCGACAGTGTCACGTCCTTGCCGAAAGCACCGGAGATTGGCGCCATCGCATCGGCGTAGGACAGCGTGCCGACCATCAGCAGATAGACCAGCAGCGGCGCCGTGACCAGCATCACCAGCGCGAGCTTGAGCGGGGCGCCCAGCGCTTCCAGCCGCAGCGGCGGTCGCGTGTACAGCACCATCACCGCCAGGCCCAGCAGCAGCACGATCAACGACGTATTGGAGCGCGTGTTGAGCAGCACGATCATGGACATGGCGATGGCGACACCAGCCACACGCCAGCGTTCGCGATGCGTGATCGCCGCGTGGGTCCACAACAGCACGCTGAACTGGCAGATATGACCCAGCAGGTACTTGGTCATCGCAATGCCGCGCCATGAGCCGTTGAGCTCGAATGCCGCGTTCTGATGGACGCCGACGCTGGGCATGGCGATCGCCACCAGTGCTGAGGCCACACACAGCGCCAGCAGGGTCCAGCGCAGCACCTGCTCCAGTCTGCCGGGTTGCCAGGCCGCGACGGCCTGCGCGCTGGCCATCAGCACCACACCGATGATGATGATGGCCTGTTTGACCACGTGGCCGAAGCTGGGGGCCCACAGTGCACTGAGCATCGCCCACGCGGCCAGGGCATAGAGATACAGGTTCAGTTCGGCGGCCATTTTCAGGAACAGGCCATAGCGGCGCAGGATGATCCAGGCCGAGAGTCCGAACAGCGGCATCCACTGCAACTTGAACCAGGGACCCACGCCGTCTTCGATCACTGCGCCGGTGTCGTTGGCCAGGGTCAGCCGCCATTGCAGGCCCGTGGGCATCACTGCCCAGGCATAGCTGAGCACCAGGATCAGCATTAAGGCGTAGCGATATTGCTCGTCGACCACCCAGCGCGGCTGGTTCATCGGGGCGTCCGTGAAGTCCGTTCGTGATTGTCCCCGGCATCCTTTCCAAGGCCGAACCGCTGGCGGAATATCAGCCAGAGGAACGGTGGGTTTTCGATCAGATACCGTCGCGACAGGCGACGCGGCTCGGACATCAGGCGGAAGAACCACTCCAGGCCGTTACGGCTCATCCAGGCCGGCGCGCGGCGTACCCGACCGGCTTCGAAGTCCAGGGTCGCGCCCACGGCCATGAAACCGCGGATTCCGGGCAGCGCCGCCCGGTTTTGGGCGATGAACTTCTCCTGCTTGGGCACGCCCAGCGCCACCACCAGATAGGTCGCGCCGGACTCGCGCACCATTGCCAGCACCTGTTCACGCTCGTCGGCATTGTGTTCGAACCGGAAGCTTGGCGAATGCGTGCCGATCACGATGTCGCGACCAGTGCGGATATTGATGCGACGCCCCGCCTCTGCAGCGACGCCGGGCGCGGCACCGAGCAGAAACAGGCTGACCGAGGGATCATCGCGGTGATGAATGCAGAACTCTCCGAGCAGATCCGATCCGGACAGCCGGTCCTTGAACGGCGTGCCGAGAAACCGGCTTGCGGTGAGGATGATCTGGCTGTCGCAGATCAACAGTTCAGCCTCCTGCAGCGCCTGACGCAGATCCGGGTCGTGACGTGATTTCATGACCACGTCAACGTTGAGCGGATACACCACACCATCGCGAAAGCGCTCGAAGAATTCAGGTCGCGACAGGTTCTGCAGCCACAGCCCAGTGATATTCACCGGCTTCTGACCGGCTTGATCGCTGGCGTTCATACGTCGCGCAACAGGATCTGGGCGCGGCGGTAGTCGTCCGGTACGCCGATGTCGATGAACAGGCCGTCGAATACGTGAGCGGCGAAGCCGGCTCGCGGTACGGCTGCCTGCAGCAGGTCCTGCTCGAAAGAGAAACGGGTCTGCGCAGGCCCCAGCTCGAACACCCGGCGCTCCAGGAAATAGACGCCGGCATTGATCAGTCCAGCTTGTGGTTCGGGGCTCTTCTCGCGAAACGCGATGACGCGGCCGTCTTCACCGAGTTCGACCGCGCCGTAGCGGCTGGCGTCCGCCACCTTCAGCAGACTCAGTGAAGCCGGACTACCCGCAGCTTCGTGGGTTTGCAGCAGTTCAGCGTACTCGAGCCCGCAATAGGTATCACCGTTGACGGCGAAGGCCCGTTCCAGCTGCTGTTCCTCGAACGCGCGTCGCAGCGCACCGCCGGTACCCAGCGGCTCGGTTTCCTCGCTGTAGGCGATCGACATTCCGCGATAGTTCGTGCCGAAGTGGGCGATGATGATCGCGCGCTTGTGTCCCACGGCCAGCACCACGCGACGGATGCCCTGCTGGTGCAGGCGATCGAGCAGACGTTCCAGAAACGGGCGGCCGGCGATGTCCGCCATCGGTTTCGGTCGGTCCGACACCAGGCTGGCGAGCCGCGTGCCGAAGCCGCCGGCCAGCACGATCGCGACCTGATCGGAAATACGCATCAGCTCTTGGCTTTTTTGTACTCGCTGGCGAACAACTGCTCTTCGATCAAGGCGCAGATCATGTGCTCGATCAGCAGGTGGCTCTCCTGAATGCGCGGTGTATGTGTCGATGGCGCGGCGAGGACATGGTCGGCCAGCTCATGCACCTTGCCGCCGGCACCGCACAGCGCGACCTTGATCACGCCGAGCTTGTCGCAGGCTTCGAAGCCCTTGAGGATGTTCTTGGAGTTGCCGGAGGTGGTGATGCCGATGAACACATCGCCAGGCCGCGCCAGCGCTTCGAGCTGGCGCGAGAACAGCAGCTCGTAGCCGTAGTCGTTGCCGATCGCGGTCAGTGCCGAGGTGTCGACGGTCAACGCAATGGCCGGCAGGCCTGGGCGGTCGAACTCGAAACGGCTCACGAACTCTGCGGCCACATGCTGTGCATCGGCAGCACTGCCGCCGTTGCCACCCAGCAGAATCTTGTTGCCGTTGCGGAAGGCGTCGAGACAGACTTCCACGACGCGCACGATGGCAGCCTGGAGCGCTTGGTCTTCGAGGATCTTCTGTTTGACGGCGATGGAATCGCGGATGTAGTCGGCGATGGTCGCGGTGTTCACTGGCAGTGGCAGGGTCACGTCTACAGCGCCCATGAGCGGACTCCTTCCGCAACGAATGCGAATTTCACGAAGTAATCGCGGCTGCTCTGGCTGGCCAGCGGCGTCAGCGCGCGGATCACTTCGAACTTGGTTTCAGGGTCGACCAGAATCATCATGAAGCCGCCACCGCCGGCGCCGGAGATCTTCACGGCCTCGGCGCCGCTGGCCAGCGCGCGTTCGGCGACCTCGTCGATATGCGTGTTCGAAATGCTGTTGGCCATCTTCTTCTTGGCGTTCCAGGATTCACTGAACAGGCGCGTGACACCCGCCACGTCGTTCTTGAGCAGGCGTTCCTTCATTTCGTAGGCGATGCGTTTGATCTCGTGCATCGAGTCCACCGATTTACCGCCCTGTTCCCGCACCGCCAGCACCTGATCCTTGATGATACTGCCCGAATCCCGTGAGTTTCCGGTGAAGTACAGCAGCATCCGCGCATGCAGCTCGTTGACGATGTTGTCGCGGATGCGCAGCGGATTGATGATGACGCGATCGCCGAAGAACTCCATGAAGTTGAAGCCGCCAAAGGCCGCGGCATACTGGTCCTGTTTGCCACCGGCCAGCTGCACGTCTTCACGTTCGATTTCGTAAGCCAGATGGGCGAGGTCGTACTCGCCGAGCGGCAGCTTGAGCAGCTCGCGCAGCGCCGCAACGATCGACACCACCATGGTCGAGGAGGTGCCCAGACCGGAGCCGGGCGGAGCATCGGAATAGGTGGTGATGCGCAGCGGCAGGGGGCGCCCGTTGGTGTGATCGCGCACGATGCGGTTGTAGACCGCCTTGTGCAGCATCAGCGGACCTTCGGGCGGGTAGTTGACCGCGAGATCGGCTTCGAAGCTGCGGTCCAGATCCTTGGCGATGAACTCCACGCGATCGTCCGGCAGCACTTCCACGGTACAGTAGGCGTACATGTCGATCGTCGCGTTGAGGACGGAACCGCCGAACTCTTCGCTGTACGGCGAAACGTCGGTTCCACCGCCAGCCAGCCCCAATCTCAACGGCGCTTTGGAGCGCACCTTGCGCACATCGTTGGCACGCCTGAAGAAGCGCGGCACTTGTGTGGTTTCACTCATTTTGCGGCGCCCCCGCCGCCCAGATTCCCGATTCCCGAAGCCTTATTCTGACGCGAAACGATGACCATGAGATATAGAGTATTACGCCTGTTCATGGCGATGTTTGCGTTGGTTGTCATTGTGCTGGCCGTTGGCCTGATGGTGATTTCAAAAGATGGGGGACACATCGTCGCGGCTTCCGACCATGTGATCGAGCTGGATTTGAATGCAGCGACTGAGCCAGTTTCACCCAGATTGTCCGGCGTCAATGTGACCGTTTGGGACGGCGGTCTGGCGCGCGCCGCGCGGGTCGATCAGTTGGCCGCGGCAGGAATGCGGACATTACGCTATCCGGGCGGCTCGATGTCGGACGCCTACCACTGGGCCGACAATCAGGTCGAGGGGCGCAGTCATCATGAGCCCTCACCGACGACGGTGTTCGCGAATCTCAATGAAGCGCTCGACGGCACCGCGTATGTCACCGTCAACTACGGTTCCGGCACAGCCGAGGAGGCCGCCGCCTGGGTTGCCTGGGCCAACGGCGCGACCGACTCGCAGCAGCCGATCGGCGTCGACGTGCGTGGCACCGATTGGAAGACGGTCGGTGACTGGGCGCGTCTGCGTGCGGCCGCGCCGCTGGCGGCGGACGATGGCCGCAACTTTCTGCGCGCCGGCCACCCCGAGCCGTATCGCTGGCGTTACTTCGAGGTCGGCAATGAAATCTATGGCAGCTGGGCGCACGACCGGCATGGTCAAGCCGGCAGCGGTCTGCCCGGCCAGGCCTTGCATCCACGCAGCTATGCACGCAACGCCGCCCGCTTCATCGAACGCATGAAGGCGGTCGATTCCGAAATCCAGGTCGGCGTGATCAGCTATCACGGTGAACCCTACGACAAGCGCGATGCGGATGATCGCTGTCTGGCGGTCTGCGATTCCGCGGCGGCGGTGGCGGATGCGGACGGCCGCGCACGTGAAGGCTGGAACCCGATCGTGCTGCACACGCTGTCCGAACTGGGGCGGCGCCCCGACTTTCTGGTGATGCATGTCTATCCGCAATTGCCGGGCCGCGAGGACGATGCCTATCTGTTGTCATCGGCGCCGCGGCTCAAGGCGCACGCTGCGGAACTGCGGCGGCAGATTGCCGACTGGTGGCAGGGTCCGCAGAGCGAGCGGATCGAGATCGCGCTGACCGAGTACAACTCGGTGACCGGCGGACCCGGCAAGCAGAGCGTCAGCATCGTCAACGCGCTGTTCTACGCGGACAGCTTCGGTCAGCTGATGTCCTCGGAAGTGGACGCGGCACACTGGTGGCTGCTGACCGCCTCGATCGATATCGGCGGGCACAACCCCAGCCGTCTGCACGGCACCCGGGGCTACGGCTCCTACGCCTGGCTCAGCGACGGCGCCACGGTCAAGGGACGCGCGGCGCCGCCGGTCGATGCACCATTTCCGACGTATCAGGTCGCGCGCCAGCTCGCTGAATTCCACGCCACCGGCGTGCAGCTGCTGAGCGTGCAGACCAACGTGCCGGACCTGTCGGTCTATGCGACGCGGGATGTCGGCGGCACGGTGCGTCTGCTGGTGATCAACAAGAGTGCCTTTCAGCAGCGCATGCCCGAGATCCGGGTGACCGGGGGCGGAGGCGGTGCCTATTCGCTGTCGGTGTCGCACTATGGGCTCGCTCAGGAAGCATCCGGGCAGGGCGCGCTCAGCCGCGATGAAGGAACACGTGGCGAACGTTTCGAATTTGCCTTCGAGCCGTACTCGGTGAACCTGCTGCGCCTGCGCAGGACCTCGGCGAACTAATCTCAATACAACTGAGGGGCCGTTTGAGGCTAAAGGCGATTTATGGCTCGCGCGAAGTCGCAGAGGCGCGAAGAAGAGCGAAAGAAAGGATTCTCGATTGAAAGCATTTTACCTTTGCGCCTCTGCGTCTTTGCGCGAGACCCAAAACCCCGTCAAAAATAGTTGATCGCCGCGCCCAGCACGGAGGCGCGTGCGCTTTCCAGCTGTTTGAGCATTTCGCGGCTCTCGGACAGCGGCGTGTGGTCGGCGCGCAGCAGCACCAGGGTGCGACGTACCTGCGTGGCCACGGCGATCGCGTCCGAGACCTCCGAGGCCGGCGGCGTATCGAGCACGATGTGCAGATAGCGCCGGCTCCAGCGCGCGAGCATTTCGGCGAACAGCGGATCGGACAGCAGTTCCAAGGGGTGCCGCGCGCGTGATCCGGCCGTGAGCAGGAACAGTTGATCGAGTCCCGCGACCGGCTGGATGTTCGGCGCACTGCGCCCGCTCAATGCATCCGAAAGGCCTTGGCCGGGTTCGATCGAGAACAGTGTGTGCTGGCGCGGGCGCCGCAAGTCCGCGTCGATCAATAGCGTCGGTTGGCCGAGTCGTGAGAAGGCGATGGCGATTTCGGCGGCCAGACGCGAGCGGCCTTCGCCGCGACGCGGGCTCAGCACCGCCAGCGCGTTTCCGGAATCGCCGCTGTGGCGCAGCAGCAGCGACATGCACAGCGCACGCACGCGCTCGCTGTGCCGGTCGAAACTGTCGACGGCCACGGCCAGTTCCTGCGCCGGCCGGGCCTGGGCGGCGGCGACGGCGCCCTGATGCAGCCCATAGGCCGCGTCCAGATCATCCTGACTCGCCAGACCCAGCTGCAGCACGGCTTCCGGAAAGCGCAGGCCCCGATGCGTCATCGCCGACCAGATCGCACGCAAGTCATCTTCGGAAAAGCCACGGCGGCTCAGCAGATACGCGGCGACGCGCTGTTCGTCGTCACTGGCCTGTGGCATCGGGCCGCTCGGGACCAGATTCATCGCAAACGCGCCTGTTTGAATTCCTGCAGCACCTGCAGGCCGAGATCGCGTTCCACGTCGTCGCGCGAGCGCACGCGGCGGTTCAGCAATTCGTAGAGCACGCTGCCGCCCAGGCCGAAGAAGAAGCCGGCGAACAGGCCCACCGCGAGGCTGATCGTGGTGCGCGGACGGCTGTGCCGGTCCGGTGGTGTGGCCGGACTCAGAATGCTGGCGCTGCTGTAGCTGCTGCGCGAATCGAGCAGCACCTGATCGTAGTTTTCCAGCGTGCGCTCGTAGACCTTGACCGCAGACTCCAGCTCGCGCACGTAGCGCGCACCTTCGTCGCGCATTTTCTGGGTTTCCAGCACTTTCTCGCGCTGCTCGTCGAGCTGCTTCTGCAATTGCTCCTCGACGCGCAGGCTGGCGGCGGCGTCGGCCCGCGCGCCATTGCCGTAGACGCCGACTTCACGTTGCAGTCGTTGCCGCAGGGTGTCGATCTCCGCCTGCAGCGCGATGTAGTCGGGGTGCCGGCGTCCCAGGCGTGCTGAACGCTCGGCGAGTTCGGCTTCCTTGGTGGCGAGCTGCGACTTGAGCGTCTGCACCAGACCGGAGCCGAGCACCGCGGCGTCGCCTTCGCCAGTGCGGATGGCGCGCTGCTGCGCTTCCAGGCGCCGCGCCCGCGCCTCGTTGAGGCGGCGGTCCAGGTCGCCGAGCCGGTCGGTCTCCACGTTGGCGCGCTGGTCCATGTCGATCAGCCCGGTACGCTGCCGGAATTCGGTGACCTTGGTCTGCGCGGCATCGACCTTCTGACGCATGTTGTCGAGTTCGGTGCCGTAGCGCTCCGCCAGGTCACGCGATGGCTGGGAGCTGCGGCGCGTCTGCTCCTCGATATAGACCTCGGCCACGGTATTGGCGACGCGCGCCGCGGTCTGCGCGTCATTCGCCGAATACTTGATCTCGATGATGCGGCTGTCTGCGGACTGCCCCACTTCGAGCCCCTTTGCCAGCTGCTTCATCGCGTATTCGCGCAGGCCGGTTGCGGTGTTGCCGCTGTAGCCGGCGGTATAGCGCTCATCGTTGCTCAGGCCGAGTCGGTCAACGACCGGCAGCAGGGTGGTCGGGCTGGTCACGAACTGCATTTGCGTGGCCATGTAGCTGCCCGCCAGCTGCGAAGGAAAGTCCCGGCCACTCAAAGGATCATTGACCGCATAGTCGACGAACACCGTGGCACTGGCCTCGTAGGTCTTCGGCAGCAGTTTGCTGATCACCACCGCGAGCACCGCGCAGGCCAGGGTCGTCACCACGATCCAGCGGTGATAGGCATAGACGATCCGCCAGATCTGGTGGAGCGACAGCTGCGGCTGAATCTCGCTTTCCGGCAGCAGCGCCGTATCGGAACCGATCGCCTTCAGAAGAAACGCTCCTTGACGTAGATCACGTCATCGGGCTGCAGGCGGTCGCCGAGCTCGGCGCCCAGGGAGCGCACGTCACCGTCCGGCTGCTTGCGCTTGATCTCGACGCGGCGGTCGCTGCCGCGTTCGGTCAGGCCGCCGCCGAGCGCCAGCGCCTGCATCACGGTCATGCCCGGGCGCAGGCGGTAGGCGTTGGGCGCCCTGACTTCGCCGTAGATGTAGAACTGTTCCGCGCGCGGCACGATCACGGTATCGCCCGGCTGCAACTCCAGGTAGCTCGAACCCTGCGCGCCCTGCAAGGCGCCATGCAGGTCGACGTCGTAACGCGCCATGCGCCCGCCCTCGCGGCGCAGCACGTAGACATCGTCCGCGCCCAGTTCCGAGACACCGCCGCCCAAGGCCAGCGCGTCGAACACGCCGAGACGCGTCTGCACCGGGAAGCGGCCCGGCGAACGGACTTCCCCGAGCACCGAAATCTGCTGGCTGTGCGATTCCGACACCACCAGATTGACCTGCGGGTCCACCAGATACTCACCCGCGCTGTAGGCCTGCGCCACGCGCTGTGCCGCCGCCGCCGGCTCCATGCCACCGACCTGCACCACCCCGGCCATCGGCACGCTGCTGCTGCCGTCGTTGGCCACGTAGAGCACGCTGCGCAGCTCGGGGTAGCCGACGATGGTCATGGTCACCACGTCGCCAGGGCCCAGCGACAGCAGCGAATCCCTGTCCGTGCCGGCCGCCGGAGCGGCATAGCGCTGCTGCGTTGTCGGCGGCCTGCTCATCGGCGCTTGCGTCACGGGCTGGCTGATCGGTGGCTGTGCGCGCGTCACAGAAGGCGGGGCTGCGAACGCGCTGCGATCGCTATGGACGAACAGACGCGAATCGTCGTTGTCGGCGGCGCTGTTGATCGACGATCCCATCAGCGGCAGTCGGGACGGCGTGTTCACCCGTGTCGGTGCACTACGAACGACGGGTTCCGCCTGCGGCATCGGTCGCGGTGCCGGCATGCGCTGCGCTGGCAGCGGAACCACCATCGGTGATTGCAGTTGCAGATCCATGGACTGGCGCCGCGACGGCGGCTGCGTCGGAGTCTGTTGCACTGGCGCCGAGGGGGCCGACACATAAACGGCCGGATGTTCGGGCGAGGCGGTGTAGACGTCGAAGTTCGAATCCGAAAGCGGCTCCGGTGCGCGACTCACGGCTTGTTCCGCTGCGCGATTCTGGACCCGGCCCGGCTGCTCGTAGTCGGGCGCGGTCGCGCAAGCCGCCAGCACAAGCGACACGCCAATCAGCAATGATCCCCAAGGCACGGCCTTTCTCACTGACTCTCCGGACGCCGGCTTCGACGCAAGCTGGCAATGACTCGCATGGTTCGTTATCACATCGGGCAAGCGGCGTAGCCGTGGAATGATCGGCGCCGCGATGACCGAGTTTACTACCCCCAACCCCCCAATACGTGATTGCCCCATGATTGCCCGGTCGATATAGCACCTCGTTGCGCGGGCTGTCACGTCGTCAAGGTGGATCATGGCCGCATGTCGAGTCTGAGTGAATCCCGACCGTAACCGGTGATGCTGGATGGCGTGCGCCAAGCTGATCTATGCTTTGTGCAATCGACCCGACCGGACCGAACCGGCGTCGGCCACCGTTAGTCGCACCGAGCGGCACCGTCTGGTGCTCTCATCACCCGAGTGATCCCGATGATTCGAAGCCCACTGCGCGCGCTGGTTCTGCTTGTCCTGCTGTCCGGCATTCCGGGTGCGGGGTTCGCGGAAGCGTTTCGCGTGGACCTGGTGGTGTTCCTCGACCAGAACTATCAGCGCGGCTCGCCCAATCAGGACACCGAAGCAGCGCGCCTGCCCGCGCTGACGGGGGCGATCGACATGGACGATACCGCAGGTCTCGCCGCCGCCGGAATCGAGCTGCTGCCGGAAGCCGATACACGCCTCGCCGAAATCTGGAACCGGCTCGGCAATGCCAAGCGCTTCAAGCCGCTGACCCGCATGGCCTGGATTCAGCAGTCGCCGCCGGAGTCCGGTGGACCGAAAATCCGCCTGCACTACGGGGATCTGCTGCCGATCGAGCCCGCCTTCGACGAACCGACGCTCGACCCGACCACGCCCGGCGAAGACGATGGTGGTGCGGCACAGGTGTTCGCGCTGGACGGCACGATCACGCTGCTGCTGGGCCGGTTCCTGCATCTGGATGTGGACCTGCAATACGCCCAGCATCAGGACGGCACCGTGGCCGGGTATTTCATGCGCGAATCGCGGCGGCTGCGCTCCGGAGAACTGCACCACCTCGACAGTCCCCGTTTCGGCGTGATCACCAAGATCACGCGACCGGATGATCCGCAAGGCGACGAATAAGGCGGCTCAGCGAATCGCGTACAGCGCCAGGTACTCCGCCGCCACCTTGTCCCAGGAAAAATCGCGCTTCATGCCGGCGCGCTGCATCGAACGCCACAGTGCAGGCTGGCGCCACAGTTCCAGCGCGCGCCGAATGCCCCAGAGCAGCCCGCCAACGTCCGCGTTCTCGAAGTGCACGCCGGTGGCACGACCTTCGGCCAGCGTCTCTTCATTGGCATCGATCACCGTGTCGGCGAGGCCGCCGGTACGGCGCACCACCGGAATCGTGCCGTAGCGCTGGCTGTACATCTGGTTGAGTCCGCAGGGCTCGAAGCGCGAGGGCATCAGGAACAGATCGGCGCCGGCCTCGATGCGATGCGCCTGACCCTCGTCGAAACCGATGTGCACCGCCATCTGCTGCGGAAAGCGCCGCGCCAGGCCGAGCAGCGCCTGTTCCTGCGCGCGATCACCGGAACCCAGCAGCACGAATTGCAATCCCGATTCGAGCAGTTGCGGCAGCGCGTCGAGCAGCAGATCGCTGGACTTCTGCTGGGCCACGCGGCCCACCCAGCCCATCAGCGGCGCATCCGCCGCCAGTGGCAGGCCGAATTCGGCCTGCAGCGCCGCCTTGTTGACGCGTTTGCCGGAGACGAAATCGCGCCGTCCGTAGGTGCGCGGCAGCAGCGTGTCGCTGGCCGGATTCCACACCGCGTCGTCAATGCCATTGAGGATGCCGCTGAGTTTGCCGCGGCGTGCGCGCAGCAGCCCGTCGAGGCCGCAGCCGTACTCTGGCGTCTGGATCTCGGCGGCGTAGGTCGGGCTCACCGTGGTGACCGCGTCGCTGCAATTGATGCCGGCCTTGATGAACGACAGATCGCCGAATTCCTCGATCGCATCGGCGTGCCAGAGCGAGCCCGGCAGGCCGAGGTAGAGCGCATGCTCACCGGCGAAACGGCCTTGATAGGCCAGGTTGTGAATCGTGAAAATGCTGCGCGGCGGCTGTGGCTCGACGCTGAGCCAGGCTGGCACCAGGCCGGTCTGCCAGTCGTTGGCGTGAACAATGTCGGCACGCCAGCCCAAGGCGCCGCAGGCAAGCTGGGCCACGGCTTCCGAAAAGCAGCCGAAACGCCAGGCGTTGTCACTCCAGTCCCGGCCCGCGGCGTCCCGGTAGGGATCGCCCTCACGCGCGTACAGACTCGGGCAGTCCAGCAACCACAATGGCGCCGGGGTCTCCGGAAGGTGGCCTTCGATCACGCCGAATCGCTGGCCGCGTATCTGCAGTGAACCCACTTCTTGTGCACCCTGCAGCCGCTCCAGCGTGCCGCGGTAGGCCGGCATCGTCACGCGCATGTCGATGCCGGCACGCTGCATCGCCGCCGGCAGTGAATGGGCGACGTCGGCGAGACCGCCGGTCTTGACCAGCGGCCAGATCTCACTTCCGGCGAACAGGGCGGTGCTCATCGTTCAGTCGTCATGCAGTGTTCAGGCGTTCAAGACAAGAATGGAAAGCAAGGATACGGTCAGACGCGGTGCGGCGTCGCTGAACATGGCATGCATCGCGCTAGGTCAAAAAAATAGTCTATCGACGCGAGTTTCAGTACTTCCATAAACCTTCATCGACACCGTCATGGCGGCGATCACAAGATGAGCATTCAGGCCGAAACCGATCCGCGCTTTGTCAGCCGCCTCACCAAGAACACCCTTGCCCTGATCATGGCCGGCGGACGCGGTTCGCGCCTCGGGCCGTTGACGCAGTGGCGCGCCAAGCCGGCCGTGCCGTTTGCCGGCAAGTTCCGCATCATCGACTTCGCCCTGTCGAACTGCATCAATTCCGGGATACGCCGCGTCGGTGTGCTGACCCAGTACAAGTCGCATTCGCTGATCCGCCATCTTCAGCAGGGCTGGAGTTTCCTGCGCGGCGAGTTCGGCGAGTTCGTCGAACTGCTGCCGGCGCAGCAGCGCATCGACGAGAACTCCTGGTATGCCGGTACCGCGGATGCGGTCTATCAGAACATCGACATCATCCGTGACCACGAGCCCTCGCACGTGCTGATCCTGGCCGGTGATCATGTCTACAAGATGGACTACGGGCGCATGCTCGCGCGCCACGTGGAAACCGGCGCCAAGATCACCGTGGGCTGTGTCGAAGTGCCGCTGCACGAGGCCAGCCAGTTCGGTCTGATGGAAGTCGACGAAGTCGGCAAGGTCGTCCGTTTCGTCGAAAAGCCCAAGCAGCCGCAGCCGATGCCGGGTTCGAACGATCACGCCTTGGCATCCATGGGCATCTACGTGTTCGACGCCCTGTATCTGCTGGAGTTGCTGACCAAGGATGCCGGCACGCTGCGCTCCAGCCACGATTTCGGACACGACGTACTGCCGGACGCGATCGAGGCCGAAGGCGTCTATGCCTATCCGCTGCGCGACGTGCACGACCCTGCCCAGGAAAGCTATTGGCGCGATGTCGGCACGGTGGACGCGTTCTGGGAAGCCAATCTGGAACTGTGCGACGTGCTGCCGGAACTCAATATCTACGACGAGCAGTGGCCGATCTGGACCTACCAGCTATCGACGCCACCGGCCAAGTTCGTGTTCGACCATCCGCAGGGGCGTGGCTGCGCCGTGGACTCCATGATCGCCGGTGGCAGCATCGTGGCCGGTGCCGAGGTGCATCGCTCCGTGCTGTTCTCGAACGTGCGCGTGGAGCCGGGTTCGCATATCGAGCAGTCCCTGCTGCTGCCAAGAACCACCGTCGGCAAGAACTGCGTGATCCGCAAGGCGATCCTCGATGAAGGCTGTCGTATTCCGGATGGCATGCAGATCGGCGTGGATGCCGAATCCGATGCCAGGCTCTACTTCGTGTCCGCAGGCGGTGTGGTCGTGGTCACGCCGGAAATGCTCGGTCAGCCCCATCTCGTTCGGTGAGAGCGGCGCCCACGGATTGCATTGCATTGGCCGGCGCCCCTTGCGGCCAGACCCAGAGACAGGCCCTACAGCCAGATCATCAGGCCCATGCCGAAGCGATGCGCGAGCGCGCTGTGGCTGGGATAGGCGCGCAGCCGGTAGTGCTGCAGGCCGGCGAGGGGCTCCAGGTCGATCGCGTACACGTAGCGGTCGCCTTCGGCCTGCGCCGTCATCATCAGGCTGGACTTCGGCAGGAAGCGCTGGCTGCCGTCGAGACGGCCGATCACGCATTCCACCGCCACATCGTCCGGCGACAGGCCATTGAGCTGCGCGGCGATCCGCAGTGGCAGCGTCTGTCCGGCGCTGAGGGTGCTCGGCGGCACTTCCAGCAGTTGCAGCGACACGCCGGACCAACGTTCGCGCACGCGTTGCTTCCACGCCGAAAGTTCACGCGCGATCGCGCTGCCGTCGGCGCTCAGTCGCGCCGCCTGGCGCGCCGCCGGCCCGTAGAAGCCGCTGACGTAGTCCATCACCTGACGGCCCGAGTTGAAGCGCGGGATCAGGGTCTTCATCGCATTGCGCGACAGCCGCAGCCATTTCGGTGCATAGCCCACGCCCGGCGCACTGTAGTAGAGCGGCTGCACCTGGCGTTCGAGGATATCCAGCATCTGGCGGGCTTCCTCGGCGTCGCGAACGTTTGGATCGGAGACCGGCTCCACCGCGAAACCGTTGCTGCCGTCGTAGCCCTCGGCCCACCAGCCGTCCAGCACCGACACATTGAGCGCGCCGTTGATGCCGGCCTTCTGGCCCGAGGTGCCGCTGGCTTCCAGTGGATATTCGGGGTTGTTGAGCCACACATCACAGCCCTGCACCAGATTGCGCGCCAGTGCGATGTCATAGCCTTCGACCATGAACAGGCGGCCGATGAATTCCGGTTTCAGCGACATCTCGTAGATCGTGCGGATCAGCGCCTGTCCCGGCTGGTCGCTGGGATGCGCCTTGCCGGCAAAGATCAGGATCGCCGGCCGTTCGGGATTGTTGAGCATGCGCGACAGCCGCGCCGGGTCGCTGAGAATCAGCGTGGCACGCTTGTAGGTGGCGAAGCGCCGGGCGAAGCCGAACACCAGCATGTTGGTGTCCATGGTCCGCAGGCTGCGCGTGGCCTCGGCGATCACATGCTCGGACATGCCATTGCGCTGGTGCTGCCGCTCGACGCGTTCCAGCACATCCTCGAACAGATCGCGTTTGAGGCGTTGTCGGATCGAGATGAACAGGTGGTCTGGAATGTCGTCGATGCGGTTCCAGTACTCGGTGCTGAGAATTTCCTTGCGCCAGCCCCGGAACTGGTCGTGAAACAGCTGCGACCAGGCGCGGCCGAGGAAGCTGAACAGGTGGACGCCGTTGGTGACGTAGCTGATCGGATTGTCCTCCGGCGGCACCTCGGGGTAGACGTAGCGTTCCATCGACGAGGCCACGCCGCCATGAATCCGCGACACGCCGTTGTGGAAGCGCGAGCCGCGCAGCGCCAGCGAGGTCATGTTGAAGCGGTTGGCACCGTGCGGGTCGGCGCCCAGCGCCATCAGCTGGTCCTCGCTGGCGCCGAGCTGCGGCAGCATGCGCTGGAAGAACCACTTGAGCTGCGCGTGGTTGAAGATGTCGTGGCCCGCCGGCACCGGCGTGTGGGTGGTGAACACCGTGCCGGACGCCACCAGCTCCAGGGCGGTCTCGAAGTCGAAACCCGCCTGCACGTGCTCACGCACGCGCTCCAGAATCAGGAACGCGGCGTGGCCTTCGTTGATGTGCCAGACCGTCGGTTTGAGCCCCAGCGTCTGCACCGCCCGCGCACCGCCCACGCCGAGCACGATTTCCTGCTGGATGCGCGTATCGGAATTGCCACCGTAAAGCTGGTAGGTGATCTGACGGTCTTCCTCGCTGTTGTCCGGCACGTCCGAATCCAGCAGATACAGATCGATCTGGCCGACCTGTGCGCGCCACAGACGCAGCGAAACCTCGCGATCGGCGATCGAAACCTGGATCAGCAGTTCGCTACCGTCGGCCGCCATGACCGGCGATACCGGCAGTTCGTCGAAATTGGTACGCACATTGAGCGCGTTCTGCCGGCCCAGGCCGTCGATGCGCTGCTGGAAATAGCCCTGCCGGTAGAGCAGGCCGATCGCCACGAACGGTACACCCAGATCGCTGGCCGCCTTGCAATGATCGCCGGCGAGAATGCCGAGGCCGCCGGAGTAAATCTGCAGCGACTCATGCAGGCCGAATTCGGCGCAGAAATAGGCCACCAGATCCTTGGCCGGGTCCAGGTGCTCCAGCACCTCGTGGCGCGTGCCGGCGGCGTGATAGGAATCGTAGGCGGACAGCGCGCGGTTGTAGTCTTCCAGGAAGTCCGGGTCCAGGGATGCGGCTTCGAGCGTGGACTGCGCCACGCGGCGCAGAAACAATTTGGGATTGTTGCCGCAGGCACGCCAAAGTTCATAGTCCAGGCGCCAGAATACACCGCGAATGTCGCGGTCCCAGCTGTACATGAGATCGCAGGCGATCTGCTCCAGTCGCGCCAGGGCAGGCGGGATATTGGGACGCAGTTCCAGCGAAAAGGTGGTTCCTGGCATGTTCGGCATCCGCTTGGACGAGTGAAGGATCGTCGCAAGCCTAGCGGAGTTCATGCCATGTGCGGGGCGCGATTGCGGCGATGTGACGATTTCGTGAGCCGGTGGGTCAGGCGCCTGCCTGAGCGTCCGGGAATTGTGGTGTTCGAGGGAACCGTTCAATGAGACGCAGTGAGCTGACAAGCGAAGTGGCGGCGGCCTTGGCGCGGCTGGAGGCGGCGATCGAGGCGGCGCCGCAGCATGTCCTGGGAGTGCACCCCACGGACAACGGTGAAGTCGAGCTGCGTGTGTACCGGCCGGGCCTGCGTGACCTGCGGCTCAGCGGGGGAGACTGGCTGAGTCGCATCGAGCACAGTGACCTGTTCGTCTGGCGCGGCCCGGCCGACCGCCTGCCGCGGGCCTACAGCCTTCAGTTCCGGGACGATACGGGCAATCAGTGGCAAACCTGTGATCCCTACCATTTCGACGCACGCCTGCCGGAGTACGACCTGCACCTGTTCGGCCAGGGACGCCACTGGCATGCCTGGAAATGGCTGGGCGCGCATGCGACCTCCATTGATGGAATCGCCGGAGTGCGTTTCGCGGTGTGGGCGCCGAACGCCCGCAATGTCAGCCTGGTCGGCGAATTCAACGGCTGGGACGGGCGCTGCCACCCGATGATCCCGCAGGACGAAATCTGGGTGCTGTTCGTTCCCGGTCTGGCCGCCGGTGATCGCTACAAGTTCGAGGTGCATGGTGCCGACGGCAGCGTGGTGCTCAAGGCCGATCCCTGGGCGCGTGCCCAGGAATTCCGCCCCGCCACCGCGAGCCGCGTCGCAGCGCCGTCCAGCTACGTGTGGCGCGACCAGGCCTGGACCGAGGCGCGCCGCAAGCGCGACTGGCGCGTGTCGCCGATGAGCGTCTACGAAGTCCAACTCGGCTCCTGGCGGCGCTGGCCCGACCAGGGCTGGTACGGCTACCGCGAGCTGGCGCATCAACTGGTCGACTACGTGGGAGAACTCGGCTTCACCCACATCGAGTTGATGCCGATCACCGAATATCCCTTCGACGGTTCCTGGGGTTATCAGCCACTGGGACTGTACGCGCCGACCTCACGTTTCGGATCGCCCGAGGACTTCCGCTACTTCGTCGACCATTGCCACGACAACGGCATCGGCGTGCTGATGGACTGGGTGCCGGCGCACTTCCCCAAGGACGCACACGGCCTGGCGCGTTTCGACGGCACGCCGCTGTTCGAACACCCCGATCCACGGCGCGCAGAGCATCCGGACTGGGGCACCCTGGTCTACGACTACGGCCGCACCCAGGTCCGCAACTTCCTGCTCGCCAACGCGCTGTACTGGATCGAGGAATTCCATATCGACGGTCTGCGCGTGGATGCCGTGAGTTCCATGATCCAGCTCGACTATTCCCGCAAGGCCGGGGAGTGGACGCCCAACGAACACGGCGGCAACGAGCATCTGGAAGCGATCGACTTCCTGCGCGAACTCAACACCGTGGTGCATGGCCGTTTCCCCGGCGTGGTGGTGATCGCCGAGGAAGCCACGGCCTGGCCCCAGGTCTCGCGACCGGTCGAACTCGGCGGGCTCGGCTTCTCCATGAAATGGAACATGGGCTGGATGCACGACACCCTGGACTACTTCGAACAGGAACCGGTCCACCGCAAGGCGCATCACGACAAGCTGACCTTCGGCATCACCTACGCCTGGGACGAGAACTTCGTGCTGCCGCTGTCACATGACGAAGTCGTGCATGGCAAGAGCCCGCTGCTCTACAAGATGCCGGGCGACGAATGGCAGCAGTTCGCCAATCTGCGCGCGCTGCTGGCCTACCAATGGACCTACCCCGGCAAGAAGCTGCTGTTCATGGGCGGCGAGTTCGGCGTCACTCTGGAGTGGAACGAGGAACGCGAACTGGACTGGAACCTGCTGCGCTTTCCGGGACACGCCGGCGTACAGCGCCTGCTTTCGGACCTCAACCGCCTGTACCGCGCCTCACCACCGCTGTGGCGCGACGATTTTTCGCCGTCCGGGTTCGAGTGGGTCGACTGCAATGACCGCGACCGCTCGATCATCAACTTTCTGCGGCACGACCACGGTCACGGTCGCAGCCTGCTGATCGTCTGCAACTTCACGCCGGTGCCGCGGGAAGGCTACCGAATCGGCGTACCCGTCGCCGGCCGCTGGCGCGAGCGCATCAACAGCGATTCCTCGATGTACGGCGGCAGCAATCTCGGCAATGTCGGGGAGGTGGAAACCGAAGCCGTCGAATGCATGGGACGCAAGTTCTCGCTGAACCTGACCCTGCCGCCGCTGTCCGTATTGATTCTGGAGCCGCCCGGCAACAGTCGAAGCTGAGCCGCCCGTCGCCGCAACGAGCTGTTGGGCGGCAACCCGCAGTAGCTTAGGAACCTCTGCCCAAGCTACTGCGCTCGCGACGCTTGCGCTGAGGTTCCCTACGGCCGAAATTGCTTCAGCTGGAGTTCTTTGACGCATTTGAAATGCTTGGTATTTGCACTGAAAAGAACCTCGTTTTCCTCAACAGCTGTCGCAGCCACCAGAGCATCTGCTACGCCAATGGCGTTTGCCAGCGTGTACTCCTCAACGTAGATGGACGCCCTGTGTCCGATGTTCTCTGACAGCGGGAGGGTGGAAAAGCCGAAATCTTTCAAAACCCTTTGATTTCATGGGTTTCTTGTTTGTTCCTGGCTCCCTGCAACAACGCCATGCAGGTCATCAACGAAATGCTTCGAGCACCCTCGGAGTCAATGGCTCGGGCGGCTTTGATGTTGACTCGGAGATACCAAATAAGGACATCGGTATCAAAGATCATCGTATCTCCGACGCCTCAGATTCCGAACCTGCTCATCGACGGTGGTTGAATTCGTGTGTTCAGCCCATAGACCGAAAGCCCTGTGCTGAGACGCCGAGGCGGATGCTCCGGACACTCGATTATCGATGGGCTCCATGACAGCCGCGGGCTTCCCACGATAGAGCACTGTGACGCGGTAGACTGACGCAGTACAAGGGGAGTAGCTCCCAAGCTGCGGCATCGTCATCACGGAGACCCTCACGGTTCTTCCGGTGCCGCAGGCAACTCCGGTTGCGAGCAAGACCTTGCCGGTAGGCAAGGTCCGTTCGCAACGCATGAATCCAACGGCCGCGCCCGCCGGGTCCGGCCGTTTTTCGTGAGAGGAGTGACACATGCAGTCGATGGGCACCTGGTGGCTGTGGTTGATCTTCGGACTGGTCGTGCTGGCGATGCTGGCGATTGACCTGTTTCTCTTCAAAGGCGGCCAGCAGCACCGCGTTTCGCTGAAGGAGGCGGCCGGCTGGTCCATCGCCTGGGTCACCACCGCCCTGGTCTTCAACGCCGGCCTCTGGTGGTATCTGGACAGCACCGCCGGCCGTGCCGAGGCTAACGAGACGGCCTCGGTTTTCCTCTCCGGCTATTTGCTCGAAAAGTCCCTGGCGGTGGACAACGTCTTCGTCTGGATGCTGATCTTTCGCTACTTCGCCGTGCCGGTGGAGCTGCAACGGCGGGTACTGCTCTATGGCATCGTCGGCGCCGTGGCCCTACGCGCGATCATGGTGTTCGCGGGCAGCTGGCTGATCTCCAGGTTCGAATGGATCCTGCTGCTGTTTGGCGCCTTCCTGGTGTTCACCGGACTGCGCATGTGGTTGGGCGGCCATGACGATCCGGACCTTTCGCAGAACCGGATACTGCAATGGGTGCGCCGACATCAACCCGTTACCGAGCGGCTGCAGGGCGAACGTTTCTTCGTCATGCAAAACGGCGTGCGCCACGCCACGCCGCTGTTACTGGCCTTGATCCTGGTGGAGTTGTCGGACGTGGTGTTCGCGGTGGACAGCATTCCGGCGATCTTTGCGCTCACGCGCGATCCGTTCATCGTGTTGACGTCGAACCTGTTCGCAATCCTCGGCCTGCGCGCGATGTACTTCCTGCTCGCCGAAGTCGGCAACCGACTGTCGATGCTGCAATACGGGCTTGCCGGCATCCTCGTCTTCATCGGCGTGAAGATGCTCATCGAGCCATGGTGGCACATGCCCACCCCGATCTCGCTGGGCGTCGTCGTGGGCACGCTGGCCTTGAGCGTGGCGGCAAGCCTGTTCGTCTCCCGCCGGCAGTCATCAAACGCGCCGGATTGTCCATGAGTTGCCGCCGGAGCAGCCGAAGGCTGCGGAGGGAACTCGAAGCGCGGCAGCGCTTTGGGCGGTCAACTGCAGCGACCTTTTAGGCCACGGCTGCTGCAAGAAACGGATACTACTTGCGGTCTCGCCAAATGCCTGGCTTGCGACTTTGATGCGCCATCGCAAGAATGCGAACGCTGTCATTGCGCTGTCATTCGAGACCCTCATGAAAGCGCTTGGCGGGCACGCTGGATAGCTTGTTCGACTGGGATGAGGCTGACATCTCCCGCTTCGACTTCCGCCAAGCGGCGATCGATCTCGACGCCCCAGGCTTCTCCTACCTCGTCCTGCTGCTGGCTAGCAAGAACATGATCAGCCAGTAGAACCCGGTCTTCCAGGTGAGAGTTTCAGGGCTTCGGCTTCAAGAGCAGCAAGCACAGGTTTATTGTCTGGGATTAAAAACAATCAATCTGTCCGTTTGCCTTGGTCGCGGAAAGCGGGTCCAGCTTGATTGAATTTCTAGGCTGCGGTCAGTTTGAGCTTGCCAATCCGCTGCAGGTCGACATGTTGGCGAGCGACCCAAAGGTCAAGGGCGTCCTGCATGGCGAGCCAGCTCTCCGGAGAGCGCCCAATTGCCTTGGACAGACGGAGCGCCATTTCCGGGGTGACCCGGCTGCTGCCCTTGAGGATACGGCTGAGCGTGGACGCCGCAACATCCAGCTTTTCGGCAAGTTCGCGACCGCTGATCCTATTGGGTTCAAGATAGACGCTGGTGATGAACTCACCGGGATGGGGAGGCTTGTGCATAGCCATCAATGATAGTCCTCATAGTCCAGGACGTAGGCGTTCCCATCTTGAAATTCGAACGTCATCCGCCAATTGCCATTAACGTGAATCTCGCGCAGCGAGTCCGCTGCCCCTCGCCCACGACGTGGGAGAGGGGAGGACCGCCCGCGGAGCGGGTGGTGGGGAGAGGGCGGCCTGCCTGGCACAGGATTCATTTTCCAGGGTGCCTCTGCCGGCATGGCCATTAACGGCCATGCCGGGAGCGGCACCGTGCAGAATGAACCTGCAGTCGTTTGGCGTGGCTGGCTTGGATGCCGGAGGTGCTACCGGTCTCAAAGAACTTGCGCAGACCCTTGTGCCGAAACGACTTGATCATGGGGCGAGAATTGCGCGTTGCGCACCGCGCAACACGCCGCCATTCGGCGGGTGATGTTGCAATCCAGGGGCGAGCCTCACTCCGGACCGGCCGCACCATCACCCAACCGCCCATACCGCTGAATCAACTCCCGCAAACGTGCCCGCAAATCTCCGGGCAGCTGCGACCATTCGAATCGCCAGCTCCAATTGTTCTCCACCGTTCCCGGTGTATTCATACGCGCCTCGGCGCCCAAACCCAACAAGTCCTGCATCGGCACGATGGCGAGGGGCGCGGTGCTGGCCAGGGCGGTGTGGATCATCGGCCAGGGCATGGGCTCTTCGGGGTGCAGCAGATAGAAGCGTGCGTAGTCCTGCGTGGCTGGGTCGAGTTCTTCCCACCAGGCGCAGGTGGTGGTGTTGTCGTGGGTGCCGGTGTACATCAGCAGCGGCCCGTGCGTGTTCTGCGGAAGATGAAGATTGTTCGGGTCGCCGTCGAAGGCGAATTGCAGGACACGCATGCCGGGCAGATGGTGCCGGTCTCTTAGTTCGTAAACGTCCGGCGTGATTTCGCCGAGGTCTTCGGCGACCAGATTCAGCGGGTACAGGCTGCGGTGCAGTTGCGTGAGCAGGGCGTCGCCCGGCGCCGGCACCCAGCGGCCACCGCGTGCGGTCTGCGAGCCGGCTTTCAGTTCCCAGTAGGCGGACAGGCCGCGGAAGTGGTCGATGCGCACGATGTCGAACAGGGACCATTGCGTCCGCATGCGGCGGACCCACCAGGCGTAGCCCTCGCGTTCGTGGTTCGACCAGCGGTACAGGGGATTTCCCCAGATCTGTCCGTCTTCCGCGAAGTAGTCGGGCGGGACGCCGGCCACCAGTTCGGCCTGGCCGTGTGCGTCCACATGGAACAGTTCGCGGTGCGCCCAGACGTCTGCGCTGTGATGCGCCACGAACAAGGGCAGGTCGCCGAACAGGCGCACCTCGTGGCGTTGCGCGTAGTCGCGGATCTCGTGCCATTGCGTGAAGAACACGAATTGTTCGAAGGCGATGCGTTGCAGCTGGTCGTCCAGGTGGCTCTTCGCCTCCGACAGTGCCGGGGCTTCGCGGTCGCGCAGGGCTTGCGGCCATTCGATCCAGCTGCGGCCGCCGTGTTGCGCATTGAGGGCGGCGAACAGGCAGTAGTCGTCCAGCCAGTCGGCCTGGGCGTCACGGAAGGCGTCGAAACGCACGCGCCATTGCGCATCGGCTTTTTCCTGAAAACCATGCCAGGCGGCGACCAGGGCTTCGCGGCGCATGGCTTTGGCGTCGTCTGCCGTGGCCTCGTAGCCCGGCAGCCAGCCGTGATCGACCAGCCAGTCCAGGCTGATCAGCAAGGGGTTGCCGGCGTTGGCGGACAGGGACAGGTACGGCGATCCATCTTCATGCGTGGCGCCCAGCGGCAGCAACTGCCACACGCCGAAACCGGCTTCGGCGCAGAACTCGATGAAGCGGTAGGCGCTGTGCGAGAAATCGCCGTTGCCGGGCGCATCCGGCAGCGAGCTGATGTGCAGCAGTACGCCGGCGCCGCGCGCGGCCATCAGCGCCTTGGCCGGCGCGATCTGGTCCGGGGCAATCGGCGGCGGCTGGTCGTCGGCGCTGCCGGCTTTCATGGTGCCGCCGGCCGCGGCGGCGCCACCGCCCCGGCTCAGGGCTTGCTCCAGATTGGCTGGCGCAGGCAGGCCGAGAATGTCGTAGAGGCGCTCCAGTTGCTGGCGGTAGAGCCGGTCGAAGGAGGCGACGGCGCTGGCCGGGTTGTCGTCGCCGAACCACCAGAACCAGTCCGAGCCTTCGCAGACCGCGAGCTGGCGTTCGGCGCGGGCGAGGGTCGCTTCATCCAGTGCGTGCGACGTTTGATCGAAAGCCTGCTTGGCTTCGATCAGGCGTTCCCAGCCCCGGTTCTTGTCGGCCGAGCCGATCCAGGTGGAGAAAGTGCCGTAGACCCAACTGCCGGCGACCAGGCGCGGCAGGCTGGCGCGTGGCGCGGCCTGTGCGACGATGTCCGAGAACGTCTGCATGCGCAGTTGCGGGTGATCTTCGAGCCGGGCGTACAGGGCGTCGAGAAAGTGGTAGCCGTTGTCCGGAAAGTATTCCCAGGCGTTCTCGCCATCCAGATAGATCGTGACCACACGTTCGGCGTCTCCGGCCGCACGCGCTTGCGCGGCGATCGATTCCAGATGGGCGACGAGGTCTGTCGCGGCATCGTCGGCGTGCCAGTTCGAATACTTGAAGCCGATCGCGTCGGACAGGCCGTCGTCGCGGAAGAAGCAGGCCAGGGAACGCCCGCCCACGGTGTAGGAACGGTGCGGGTCATCGGCGCCGCTGTGGCCGAGCACGCCCTGGCCGGTGACGGTCCAGCTGAAGTCGAATTCCCCGAGCAGGTCCAGCGTGGCGTCGGAGACGCCGCCTTCGGAACACCACACGCCCTGCGGAATGAAGCCGAAGCGCTGTTTGAAGGCATCCAGCGCCCGCGCGAAATGCCAGCGGCTGCGTTGCTGGCCGCCCGGATAGTGCGGCGGTGAGGGCAGCGGAGCCTGCGGCATCGCTTGCTGCGCGCTGCCGATGTCCAGCAGCAGCGGCACGATCGGGTGCCCGTACGGTGTCAATGAGAGTTCGACACGGCCGGATTCGGCCAGCGCGCGATAGCGCGGCACCAGGCCGCCCATGCACTCGCCGTACAGGCGCAGCAGTTCGCGCCGCTGCGCCACGGTGTAAATGCGGTTCTGGGCGATCAGGGACTGAATGAAACGGTCCTGCCGTTTCTGTGCCTCGCCGGTCCAGGCCAGGTGATACCAAGTGGCGAGGTCGGTGAAGAACACGTCGGGCGTGGCGCGAAGTTCGTCGTCGTGATCGAGCAGGCGCAGGGCTTCGGCGGCGAGCCGGCGATAGACCGGATAGCGGCCGATCAGCCGTTCGGGGTGGGCGCGCAGGCAATGTTCGATGGCGCGCCGTCGGACATCGGCATCCGCCGGAATGGATACCGCCAGCAGCAGGTCCAGGGTTTCGTCGCCGATAGGCTGCCCGTCGTCCAAACCGCGTTCGATGCGCTGAGCGTAGTCCTCGATCTGTTCGAGCAGCAGTGGCACGAAATTGACCACCGCGCGCGCCCGGGGATGCTGCTCCAGGTGCGCCGCCATGTCGGCGTAGTCCTTGATCGCGTGCAGGTAGGTCCAGGGCAGGCGGAACTCGCCGCTGGCCGGGTCGCGGTATTCGGGCTGGTGCATATGCCAGCCCAGAACGATGCGCAGGCGCGGGTCGGCGGTCGGGATGATCATGGGCTGATTGCGGGTTAGGGACAGGCCTGGTGATGCTGGGGCGCGGCGGACTATGAAGCAAGCTTGGGGCCGCCGGTGCGCGCGGGTGGCGGCCGCGCCGGGCGCACGGCAGACTAGCGCCGCTTCCTACAGGGACGGATTGGGACATGCTCAAGGCATTGCGCGGACTGCTGCTGCTCGGGCTGATATTGGTCGTCGTGGTGTTCGGGGCCGCCTGGCTGTTGTTGCGCGCCAGTCTGCCGACGCTGGACGGCGAGCTTGTGGTGGATGGGCTGGATCACGAAGTGCGCGTGACGCGAGATGCCCAGGGCGTGCCTACGGTGACGGCGCGCGAGCGGCTCGATCTGGTGCGCGCCACCGGATTCCTGCATGCGCAGGAGCGCTTCTTTCAGATGGACCTGCAGCGCCGTGCGGCGGCTGGCGAGTTGTCCGAGCTGGTCGGCGCGGGCGCGGTTTCCCTGGACAAGCGCCGCCGCCTGCACCAGTTGCGCAGCCGGGCGGAACGCATCGTGGCCACGGCCACGCCGAACCAGCAGAGCGTGCTGTTCGCGTATACCCACGGCGTCAACGAAGGCCTGGACGCGATGCTGGCCAAGCCGTTCGAGTACTTCCTGCTGGGCGGCGAGCCGCAGCCCTGGCGCGCCGAGGACAGTCTGCTTGTGCTGTACGCAATGTTCCTTGACCTGAATGACGAGGATGGACGGCGTGAATCTGCGCTGGCCACGATGACCGAGACCTTGCCGCCCGAATTGCTGGCCTTCCTGTTGCCGCCGGGCAGTGAATGGGACGCACCGCTGCTGGGCGAGGCGATGCCGTCGGTGCCGGTACCCGGCGCGGAGGTGATCGACCTGCGGCAGCAGCCCTCGCATCTGGCGGTGGCGGAGCCGGCCATACCCGCGTTCGACGAATACGCGGTGGGCAGCAACAGCTTCGCCGTGGACGCGGCACACGGCAGTGCCGGTGCGGCAGTGACCGGCGACATGCATCTGTCGCTGTCGGTCCCGAACATCTGGTACCGCATGCGTCTGGTGGTGGACGGCGCCGCGCAGGGGCTCGACGCGGTGGGCGTGACGCTGCCGGGGGTGCCGGCTCTGGTCGCCGGCAGTAATGGCCATGTCGCCTGGACCTTCACCAACAGCTACGGCGACTGGACCGATCTCGTCGCACTGGAGTTCGACCCGCAAGACCCGGAACGCTATCGCGGTCCGGACGGTTGGCTGAACCTCGAACACCCAACGGAAACCGTGCGCGTGCACAAGGAGGAATCGCAGACCCTGGACATCGCACTGAGTATCTGGGGCCCGGTCGTTGAGCGCGCCGGACACCGCTATGCGGTGCATTGGCTCGCGCATGAAGCCGAAGCGATCAACCTGGACCTGATGCGCATGGAGCAGGCGCAGACCGTGGACGAGGCCATCGTCGTCGCCAACGGCGCCGGCATACCGCCGCAGAACGTGCTGATCGCGGACAGCGCGGGACGCATCGCCTGGACCATCGCCGGACGGATTCCGCGCCGCAGCGGTTTCGACGGCAGCCGTCCGGTGGCCTGGCTCGACGGCGTGGGTTGGGACGGCTGGTTGCCCAGCAACGACTATCCGCGCGTCGTGGACCCCGACTCCGGACGCTTGTGGACGGCCAATGCACGAACCGTCGACGGCGATGCGCTGGCGGTGCTGGGTGATGGTGGCTACGCCTTCGGCGCGCGCGCGCGGCAGATACGCGATGATCTGATGGCGGCGGACCGCTTCACGCCCGAAGACCTGCTGGCGATTCAGTTGGATGATCGCGCGATCTGGCTGGCGGGCTGGCGCGAGCAACTGCTGGCACTGCTCGACGAGCCGGCGCTGGCCGGCCATCCGCTGCGGACCGAAGCGCGCGACGCGCTCGAATCCTGGGGCGGTCGTGCAGCGGTGGATTCGGTCGGTTATCGCGTGGTGCGTGCCTGGCACGATCGCGTCTGCGATGAGGTGATTGCCTGGCTCACGGCCCCGACCCGCGAGGCCGATCCCGATTTCGAATGGAACGGTTTTGCCCAGTCCCAGGCGGCCCTGTACGCACTGCTGCGCGAGCGGCCGATGAATCTACTCGATGCCGGCTACGACTCCTGGGACGCCTTTTTGTTGCAGGCGCTGGACGAGGTTCTGAGCGATATCGCCGCCGATAGCGGAACCCTGGCCGGCCATCCCTGGGGCGAGCGCAACCAACTGCGAATGCAGCACCCCTTGAGCCGTTTCGTGCCGATGGTGTGGCGGGTGCTCGACATGCCAGCGCAGGCACTGCCGGGCGACGTCCAGATGCCGCGTGTGCAGGGCCGCGACTTCGGTGCTTCGCAACGCATGACGCTGGCGCCGGGGCGCGAGGACCAGAGCCTGTTCCAGATGCCGGGCGGTCAGAGCGGGCACCCGCTGTCGCCGTACTACCGGACGGGTCATCAGGACTGGGTGGACGGAACGCCGGCGCCCTTGCTGCCCGCGGCGGAACAATGGTCCTTGCGCCTGAGCCCGGCGCCAGGAAGCTGAGCGCATGAGCGATACACAGCTACGGGACGACATGGCGCTGGAGCGAACCCGCCTTGCCAACGAACGCACGGCATTGGCCTATGTGCGCACCGCGCTGGCCCTGTTCGCGGCTGCCGCCGCGCTGCTGCATTTCTATCCGGACAGCGCGGCGCTGCATCTGGGTGTGGCCGCGCTGCTGATCGGCGGCGTCGTGGTTTCGGGCTTTGGGCTGTACCGGTACGTCACGGTGTCACGCCGCCTGCGTCCATCCCTATCGGCCCAAGGGTCGGGAATGGGGTCCGAATGAAAATTGAAACGGTCGTCGTTCGCATCAATGCCCTAGTGTTTGTTCTGTACGGCATCGCCTTCATCGTGAGTCCGGAACCCCTGTCGCGTTGGGCCACGGGCACCGCGCCTGATATGGCTGCGGGCGTGACCGACCTGCGCGCCACTTACGGCGGAATGCCGCTTGCCGTGGGTGTGCTGCTATTCCTGCTGGCCTCGGATCCGGCCCAAGTCCGAACAGGGCTGCAAGCTGTGGTGCTGATCATGATCGGTATGGCCGCCGGCCGGCTCACAGGCATGCTTGTGGACGGCTACGGCAATGGGGTGATGCCGATCTATTTTGCATTCGAACTGGGCATGGCGGTGTTCGGCACCTGGTTGCTGGTGCGCAGACGCCATCCTCTCGATGCCGGGTAAGGGCAGGAACCCGATGGCTTGTGAAACCTCCGCCTCAATGACGCGGGCAGTGCTTGCTGATTGCACCGACCAGTTGCGCCAGTCGCGTCACCCCGTCTACCGCCATGCTCTTGCCGGTGTTGAGCAGCGCCACCGAGATGTCGCGCGCCGGATCGGCCCAGCAGATGATGTTGATGAAGCCGAGGTGCCCATACGCTTCGGCGCAGTTCAGGCCGTAAAGGCCCAGTAGCCGCTCACCGGACACCATGCCGGCCGAAAACCGGACCGGCAGCAACAGCGAGCTGTCGGGTCGGATATGGCCGATCGGCGCCACGGCGCGCGCGATGGTTTCCGGTTCCAGCACGCGCGTGCCGTTGAGCTCGCCGCCATTGAGCAGCATCTGGAAGAACAGGCAGGCATCGTCGGCGCTGGCATAGAGGTTGCCGGCCGGGATCGTGGCCGAAAGAAAGCGCGGGTCGTTCGAGATCGCCGCCACATCCTCGAAGCGTGCCCCGAGTATGCGTTTGGCGATGTAGCCGAGCGGCGGCACCAGGGCCGGGCCGGTAAAGGCGTTCTCGGCCGCCAGCGCATGCTGCTGCAGCGGCAGGCCATAGCTCATGTGGTTCAGGCCCAGGGGCTGCGTGAATCGCTGCGAAAGAACCTCACGCAGATCCTGTCCGGTGACGCGCTGGATCAGTTCGCCGAGGATGAATCCGGCAGTGATCGCGTGATAGGCCTGCTGCTGGCCGATTCCGCGGATCGGGCGCGCTTCGCACAGCACCTGGACCGCCTTGTCCCAATCGAACAGCAGCTCCGGGTCGGTGTGTTTGCTGGGGATGCGCGGTATCCCGGCGCGGTGCGAGAGCAGGTCCAGAATCGTGACGTGCTGCTTGCCGCGTTGGCCGAACTCCGGCAGGTAGTCGACCACCGGGTCGCTCAGCATCAACCGTTTTTCCTCGACCATCTTGTGGACCAGCATCGCGGTCACGGCCTTGGAGGCCGAGAACAGACAGACCGGCGTATCGGCTTCGATCAATGATTTTCTGACGCTGCCCTGGCGGCCCGGTGCATTGCCGTGGGCGTGGCCGATCGCACGTCGCAGCACGACCTGACCACGGCGCCGGATCACCAGCGAGATGCCGGGATGCAGGCCAGTGCGATACAGGTTTTCGGCGGCCGACCAGATCATCTCGACGTCATCGTGGCTCATGTCCACGTCCGCCGGGTCGCATTCCAGGCCGGGATCGTAACGCGTGACGCCGGTCAGGCGTGGTGATACGTGGACCCGATTATGACGAAGCCATTTGCGCACGGATTCTCCTTTGATGCCTGTGCAGTTAATCGTGCAGTCACTTCTGCTTACGAACATACAGCGCCGGGGTGATTGCGAGCGACGCGGCGGCGAGGCCACAATCCTGAGCAGTGCTGGTCTGGATTGTTTCGGCTTCGAACGTAGTGCCGTGTCTACCCGGATGCGTCCAGATCATTGAGCGTGAAGACATGCAGTTTAGCGGTGCACCAGATATCGGAACATGAACAGTCCCAGGCTGCGGCGGCCTTCCATTACGGCGACGATCATCTGTCGCAACGAAGCTGATCGAATCGAGGCCTGTCTTGACTCCATTGCCGGATGGGTGGACGAGATCGTCGTGCTCGACAGCGGCAGCACCGATGGCACCCTGGACATCGTCCGCCGCTACACCGACAAGGTTTGGGAAACCGACTGGCCGGGCTTCGGCCCACAGCGCAATCGTGCTCTGGAAAGGGCCACGGGCGACTGGATTCTGTATATCGACGCGGACGAGCGCGTCACCCCGGAACTGCGCGCCGAGGTCGACCGTGTGATGTGCGCGCCGGATTTCGACCGCACCTTGTTGAAGATGCCGTGGCGAACGCTGTTGTTCGGTAAGCCTCTGCGCTTCGGCCGCTTCACCTCGCCACAGTCGCGGCTGTTTCTGCGCCGCGGCGCACGTTTCCGAGACGACCTGGTACACGAGGCGGTCATGCTGCCGGAATGCCGCGCCGGACTGCTGCGTGGTGAACTCGAGCACGACAGCTGGCGTTCCTATGAGCATATCCAGGAGAAGCATCTGCACTACGCCTGCCTGTTGGCGCGGCAGAAATATGCGCGCGGAAAACGTGGCAGCCTGATTTATGCGGGCGCCCGGTTCTTCACCGATTTCGCGCAGCAGTATCTGCTGCGGCTTTCGATACTCGACGGACGGCGCGGCCTGCTGATCTCACTGGTGCTCGCGCAGTACGCACTGCACAAGTACGTGGCCTTGTGGGTGTTGGGCCACAGCGATACCGACGAGGTCTGATCAAGGCCGAGACTGGCTTGAACAAGGTGCATCAGCAGGAGTGACAGCGCGCCCGTCAACATGCGCGCCGCACGTTCAAGCCCGCGGGCTGCGGTTCTCGCGGAAACGACGCCGGTTTCGCCGGGCGTTTCCGGCTCAGTCCAGCGATCCGGACAGGGGGCGCGTGGCGCGGCCTCCCGGAACTTCGGATTGTTCGACCGCTATCCGGGATGTCGGCGAAGCCGTCGCCAGATTGTGAATCTCCAGCTCATGCCGCAAGCGTGCGATGTCCGCTTCGTTGTAGCTCGCGCGGATCTGCGCGTCGTTTCCGGTTTCGCCGTCCGCCGCGACGAGGTTGGAGCGGTGCAGGGCACTTGCCCGCGTCCACGGCACGACCAGGAAGTGTTGCTTGTGTTCGCTGATCTGGCGCACGCCGAAGCCGCCGCGCAAAGCCTGTAGGTGCAGCCAGACATCGTCCGCCCGCGCGCAGCAGTCGGCGAAGCCGGTCCCGGCGCGCGCCAGCTGGTTCAGGAATTCCACGGGATAGATCACGCCGGAGACGCCAGTGGCGAAGTGATACAGACGCGGTTCGGTGTCGCGGGCGAATGGCCAGCGGTTGTAGAGCGTGAAACCCTGATCGTCGAAGTCCACGCGTCGCGCGCGGTAACAGTGGATCAGCCGGGGTTGGCGCAGGTGATTGTCGTGAAGCGCGTCCAGCCAGCCGCGCGGATAGAGGATGTCGTCATCAGCTGTGACCAGCGGCCGTTTCGACAGCTCGCGGTCCTGCACCACGGGGTAGTACTTGGTATGCGGGCCATAGTTTCGGCTGAGCCGGATTTCCAGACCGCGTCGCTGCAACCGCCGCAGTGCGGCCGGTGGATTGCGGAACCGGGCGCTGTCGTCGAGCCACAGGACGAATCGTTGCGGGCGCCGGTGATTGCGGGCGATCGACTCGATCGCCAGATGCACCAGCGCGGTTCTCGGACCGTGGGTGGTGAGCGAGACCGTCAGCGGAAGATCGCCGATGACCGGACGGCTGCTCCGCAGGTTCTGCCACTGCATGGCCAGGCCCGTGGTGAAGCGCGCGCAATAGTCGGTGAATGACGCCATATCGGGTGGCTTGTTGGATCGATTGTATGGATTTTGCGCGATCGCCCTTTTGGCGCCGGACCGCCTCGCCAGCGGCATCGCAACAGCTTGGCTGGGGTCGAGTCTAATGAAATTGCCACCTGCGGGTGCAAACGGTAGCGATTGTTCGACGAAATGGTGCTGCGGTTAATTTCGGGGACGGTCTTCGTGCTTACTATTCGCGAATACACAAAAAAATGGCGAAATTGTGGATCGATCGCTAAGCATGTCCATGGGCGCGCAAGCTGGAATTATCGAAAACACTCGTAGTGAGCTGAAACCAGTCGAGGACCTGGTCCTCGAAGACATCGACATCTCCGTATTGATCGCCACACGATCGCGCGCAGCATCCTTGCGCAATACGCTGGAATCGATGTGCGCCGCCCGGCAGGACGGTATCGCCTGGGAGCTGGTCATCGTCGATAACGGCAGTGAGGACGCTACGCTCGATCTGCTGCGCGAATACGAGACGCGCTTGCCGCTGCGCTGGTCGCAGGTACTGGCACCGGGGCAGAACCGTGCGCGCAACACCATGATCCCCAGTCTGCGGGGGCGCATCACGGTGCTGTCGGACGACGATGTCGTGGTTCAGCCCGACTGGTTGCAGGAGTGGTATCAGGGCACGCAGCGCTGGCCGGACGATTCGATCTTCGCCGGGCACATTGCCGCCGGGTTCCCGTCGTCGACCGAAGCCTGGATCACGCATCCGGATTTTCCGTTCCGTGGACAGTGTTTCGCCGCGTTCGCGCCACGTACCGGCGAGGGTGAATACGCCGGCACGCCGTTCGGCCCGAACTTCGCCGTGCGTACCTCCGTGCTCAAGCGTGATCGTTTCCGCGAGGATCTCGGGCCGTCCGCCAGCTCCTACGCCATGGGCGGCGAAACCGAGCTGGTGTCGCGTCTCAAGATGCGCGGCCTGCGCGTGATCTATCTGCCGCGGGCCCGCTTGCAGCATGTGCTGCTGCCCGAGAATCTGACGATGGAAAAGCTGTTGCGGCGCGGCTACAACGCTGGCCGCGGCGACGAGTACCGCCGCGCGATGCGCAAACGTCTGACGCCAGCGCAAATGCGCGTTCGCCTGCGCTGGAACCTGCCACTGAAGATCGGCTTCTACGCGCTGCGCAGCCGACTCATGCAGTGGCGATCGCCCGCGGTGCGCTTCGGCTACGATTACAAGCTGCATTCGGCACTCGGCCGCCGTGAACAGCTCACGATGATGCTGGCCGCCAGGGATTGACTCCGATGCCGGTCCAGAGCCTGTGATGACGATGCTCAGCGTGGTCGTGCCGAGCTATAACCGCGAGGCATTTCTGCCGCGCTGCCTGTCCAGTCTGCTGACGCAGGATCATCCGCAGTTCGAAGTCATCGTCGTCGACGATGCGTCGACGGACGGTTCAGCGGCCTGCTTGCAGGCGATCGACGATCCCCGTCTGAAAGTTCTGCGGCATGCCGGCAATCGAGGCGTCGGCGCCGCACGCAACACCGGCGTTTCGGCCGCGCGCGGTCGCTGGATCGTGTTCGTGGACAGTGATGACGAATTGCTGCCCGGCGCCTTGCATTGTATTCAGGAGCGAGCCGACTTGGCGCCGCCCGAGTTGCACGCGCTGTGGTTCCGCTGCCGCCTGGACTGTGGCCGCCTGAGTCCGGATCCGGTTCCCCGCGCGATCGATTGGGATTACTTCGGCTATCTGCGGTTCATCGAGGAAACGGCATTCCGTTGCCGCGACATGCTGCGCTGCGTGCGCCGCGAGTGCTTCGACGGCTTGCGGTATTCCGAGCAGCGCATGCACGAGGCCCAATACCATCTGGACTTCGCACGCCGGTTTCGCTCGCGCCTGTTCCCGGACGTGTTGCGCTTGTACCACCAGGATGCCAGCGATCGTCTGGCACCTCAGGTGCGGTCCCTGGAACGTCCGCGCCTGCCCCGATCGGCGCTCGAGATTCTGACCCTGAAAGACGCGGCACAGGGTTATGACGGCTTGCTGCGTGACCACGGCGAGGCGCTGCGACGTTATGCTCCGACCATGTATCGAAACTATCTGCGTCGCGCGGCTGCGGCGGCTCTGTCGGTCGGAGAGCATCGTGGGGCATGGCGCCATGTGCGGACATTGCTCGCGCATGCACCCTTTTCCTCACGCAGCTGGCGCCTGCTGTGGAGTACCTTGGCGGTCGCCCGTGCATGAGCGATGAATTGCGCATCCTTCACCAGATCGTGCTGCGCAACGGCGCCTGGGGTGGCATGGAAAAGCACTTCGCCGCTTTCGTGCGCGACGGCCAGAAGCGCTCCGGCGTGTCGAACTTTCTGGTCGAGAACCTGCGCAGGGTCGCGCCGGAAGTCGGCGCAGCCCTGGCCTGCCTGAGTCAGCCGGCGCGCGAGCTGCGCCGCTGGCACGGTCTGCCGGTACCGAAATGGCCGGTGGCGGCACGACAAGTCCACTGCGCTTCACTGGCACGGCGCTGGGACATCAACTGCGTGCTGAACTGGAACCTGTTCGGCGACACCGCGCCGGCGCGGCTCGCCGAGCGTCGCCGAGGTCTGTCGGTCTATTGGGAGCGCGGCGCCGCCTGGTACGAGTCCGCGCCGGATTTCGATCCGGCCTTCGTCGATGCCTATGGCCTGTATCTCGCCAATTCCGAGGCCTCACGGCAGATGCTGCTGCAGCGCTGGGGTGTGCGCGGCGAAGTGCAGGTCTGCGCGCCGGGCGTGGTCTTCGGCGGGGGGCCGGGCGCCATGGCGCGAAGCCCGCCCGAGGGGCGTGCTGTGCGTTTGGGTTTCGCCGCGCGGCTGCGCGGCTTCAAGGGCGGTGTGCTGGCCGTTCATGCCATCGCCGAGCTCGCCCGGCGTGGAATCGACGCCGAACTCTGGGTGGCCGGTGAAGGCAAGGACGGCACGCGCATGAGCGCCGAAGCGCTGCGTCTCGGCATTGCCGAACGCGTGCGCATGCTCGGCCGGGTATCGCCGATGGAGCCATTTCTGGATTCGATCGACCTGCTGCTGCATCCGGCGTTGCGCGAACCTTACGGACTTGCCTGCGCCGAGGCTCTGGCGGCGGGTGCGCCGGTGGTGGCGACCGCCGTGGACGGGCTCGGCGAGGTTGTCGAGCATGGCGTCACCGGGCTGTGCGTGGAGCCGACGTTGCCGCTGTCGCGCTACGCCGAGTTCGGCGGCGATGCCGGCGATGTCTATCCGATGGTGTACCGACCGCAAAGCGGCACGATCGGCGAACCGATGTTGCCCGATCCGGCTGCGCTCGCCGACGCGGTGGCGATTATCATGGACGCTGACCGCTACACGGCAATGAGCACGGCAGCGCTGCAAGCGCATCGTGGTCGCCTGGCGTTCGAGCGTAAACAGGAACACCTGTACGAACTGTTGCGTGCGGCCTTGGGGAAGGTCGCGGCGTAAATGTCGTGCGGGGTCGTGCGGGGTCGTGCGGGGTCGTGCGGGATGGCCGGGCAATCGTGATTGCCGTGTAGTCGGCAGCTTCGGGCTGGATTCGAAGGGGGCGGAACCAGGAAGGCGTTCATTCCGGAACTGCGGTCTTTCGATTCGAGAGGAATCTGTGTCGACAATTTCGAGTCTGCATGTACTGTCCAGCCCGCATCTCGCGGGTGCGGAAAACACCTTCCTGCGATGCGTGCAGGGCCTGCGCCGGACCGGCAACCCCACGCATATCGCGGTCAAGCCGGGCTCGCCGCTGGCGCGGGCCTTCGGTTCTCCGGGCGCCCCGTACGAACTGCCGATGCGCAACTATCTCGATGTGCCGGCGGTACTGCGTATCCGCGCACTGATCCGGCAGCACCAGGCCGAGGTGGTGCAAAGCTGGATGTCGCGCGGCACCTGGCTGACGCGCGCGCCACGCGGCTGCCTGCACGTTGCGCGGCTCGGCGGCTACTACCGCGCCCGCTATTTCCGTCACGCCGACGCCTGGGTCACGGTGACGCATACCCTGCGCAAGTGGATGCTGAGCGTGGGCTTTCCGCCGGACCGCGTCGAGACGATTCCCAATTTCGTGCCGGATGTTCCGCGGGACACTCCGCCGCCGTTCTCCCGTCACGACCTCGGCATTCCCGAAGATGCGCTGCTGATCGTCTCCATGGGACGTCTGATCGGCAAGAAGGGATATCAGGACCTGATTCCGGCATTCATCGAACTCGGCGCGCAGCCTCGTGGACGCCCCTTGCATCTGCTGCTGATGGGAGACGGGCCGATGCGCGCGGAGCTGCAGGGTCTGGCGCGCGCGGCGCCGGGGCGCATCCATTTCACCGGCTGGGTCGATCGGGCGGAGACCGCGCTCAAGCTGGCAGACCTCTTTGTCTGCCCGTCACGTGAGGAGGCGCATGGCAACGTGATTCTCGAAGCCTGGAGTCAGCGCTTGCCGGTGTTGGCCACGCGCTGTGACGGCCCGGCCGAACTGATCCTGCACGAGGACGACGGCTATCTGGCCGAAGTGGCGGACCCCGCGAACCTGCGCCGGGCGCTGGCCACGGTGATCGGCAACCCCACGCTGATGACGCAAATGGCGGCGCGCGGGCGCGCGATGTTTGAAGAACGCCACAGCGAGACGGCGGTGGTGGCCGCCTATGTCGATTTCTATCAGCGCATGCGGATGCACGCCGGTATTCGCCGTTGAATCAGCGGCATACCGAGAACCCGCCGCGCCGGTCCAGGTGAAAGTGATCGGCATGTGCCGCGTTGTAGCCCGGTCCCAGCACGGTCGAGAAATAGCGGCAGGCGCGGTCATGAATTTCGTGCAGGAAGCGCGCTTCCTCGGTGTCGGCATTCCAGTCCGCGGCCACGCTGATGCGGCGCCCGTCGGCCAGGCGCACGCCGGCGAAGTCGAAGGCATTGGCGGTGGCGTGTTCGCTGCGGCGGCCGCTGTCACGGCCGTACAGGTTGCGGCAGGCGTAGGAGCCGTAATGGTCGATGCGCGTCACGGTGGAGCCGAGCATGGATCGTGCCGCGTCCTGCAGCTCATGGCGCTGAAACACGGCCAGCGATGCCGCCATCGGGCAGCTCAGGCTGAAGGCGCCCGAATAGTCCAGCGCACCCGATTCGATGCGCACGGCATCCTGAAATCCGCAGCCCGCGCCGGTGGTCCGGTCCTCAAGCGGGCTGAAGTTCAGGCGACTGTCTTCGAGAAACCGCAGACAGGCCGGTGTGTCGTCCTCGAAGCGCGCGAGCTTGTAGCCGGTCAGCCAGTTCGGTGCCTGCTCCGCTTGCAGCGGCGTCCACGGCAGATTGCGATCGTCCACGTGCAGCGCACCACGCTGCCAGGCGAGCGCGCACAGCGCGATGAGCAGTATCGACAACAGCAGGAAACGCCTCATTCTTCGCAGTGTGCAGCGGCCACTCTGTCGCCGCGCTGAGTGCTGCGAGTGGCGCCGTTCGAGGCCGGGTTCTACTGTGTCGCCCATGAACCTCATGGACCCCTGGATGTATGAGCCCGATACCGGCCGCCCGGCCGCATGGCTGCATCCCAGCGATGTCGCGGCGTTGGCTCAGCTGGCGACCAGCGCGACCTTGCAACTGACCGATATCGTCGAGGCGGTGCACGATTCGGTGTTGCGTCCGCCGTTTCTGCCGACCCGGGGGCCGCGCGGGCGGACCCGCGGCATCACCGGTTTCGTCTACGGCTGCGTGCGCGGGGTCACCGCGGTGGTCGGGCAGGGCTTGAATCTGGCGCTGCCGCCCTTGTTGCAACGCCTGCCGCATCCGTCGTCGACACCGCAGCGCGACGCGGCGGTGTCGGCGCTCAACGGTGTGCTCGGCGATCATCTGGCCGCGACGGCCAATCCGCTGGCCACGCCCATGGGCTTTTGCCTTGAGGGCCGGCCTTTGCCGCTGCGCCGCGAAGAACTGCGCGCGCTTGCCGCGAGCACGTGAACGCCTCGTGGTGATGGTCCACGGCCTGTGCATGAACGATCGCCAGTGGAATTGGAATGGCCACGATCATGGTGTCGCGATCGCCGAGGCGCTGGATTGCAGCGTGCTGTACCTGCGCTACAACAGCGGCCGCCATATCTCGGAGAACGGTCGAGAACTGGCCCAGCTCCTGGAAGCCCTGGTTGCGCAATGGCCGTGTCCGCTGCGTGAGATCGATCTGGTCGGTCACAGCATGGGCGGCCTGCTGTCGCGCAGCGCCTGTCACTACGCGCAGGGCCGGTCCATGGTTTGGCGCGGTCTGCTGCGTCGCCTGGTCTGTCTCGGTACGCCGCATCTGGGAGCGCCGCTGGAGCGTGGCGGTCACGGTCTGCACAGCGTGCTCGCCGCAGTGCCGTATGCCGCGCCGTTCGCGCGCCTGGGCCGCCTGCGCAGTGCCGGCATCACCGACCTGCGCGAAGGCAATGTGCGTGACGAGGACTGGCAGGGCTTCGACCGCTTTTCCAATGGTCTGGGTCCACCCGAGCTGACGCCCTTGCCGGACGACGTGGCCTGCTACGCGTTGGCGGCGACGACCGCGCGGCAGATCAGTGGCGAATCCTCGGTTCGGCGCGGTGACTGCGTGATCGGAGACGGACTGGTGCCGGTCAACAGCGCACTGGGCCGGCACCCTGAACGACGCCGTGCCTTGCGCTTTGCACGGAGTCATCGCGTGGTGATCGACCGGACCAATCACATGGATCTGCTCGGCTCCGCCCGGGTCTGCGAGCAATTGCTGCGCTGGTTGCGCAGCGAATCCGCGATAGGCGGGGTTCGAGAGATGCCGTAGCCCGGATGAAGCGCAGCGGAATCCGGGAGCAAGGTTTCACGACGTCGCCCGGCCCCCGGATTCCGCTGCGCTTCATCCGGGCTACTTGCGCAGCGAGCCTACGGCGACTCCGGCTCCACCACCTGAATCTCGCCGATGAAGACCTCGCCCGGCGTGTGGTCACGTGCGTAGTCGATGGCGCCGACGACTTCGTCGATCGTGGGATTGGTGCGGATGCGCAGCAGCTTGCCGGCTCCCAGGTCGTCCGGGGACTTCATGGTTTCCCGGTTGGCATCGAAGATCAATGGCCAAAGCTGGGAGTTGCCGTAAATCTCCTTGCGTCCCGAGATCTGCCACAGCGTTTCGCCGCTGCGCACACGGTAGGCGCGCGCCGCGATCTCGAGTTCTTCCTTGAGTCCGCCGGCCAGTTCATAGGCGGTGCGGCCGTCGCCGCGCACGATCGCGTTCTCGATGTATTGCACGCGGCTCAACTGCAGATTGTCGAGCCCGGTGTGCGTGTAGATCTGGTCCAGTTCGGCGCGCGCCAGCGCGGTGTAGTAATCGTTCACGGCGAGGTCGGCGCGGCGCATGGTCTGGCGCGCGTAGTGCAGCGTGAGTGCGTCGTCGCCGCGCGCGGCGGCGTCCTCGGTCAGGCGCAGCAGTCCGTCCGCTTCGTTCCAGCCGGGGTGGCGCGTCTGCGCCTCGGCCACGCGTAGGCGCGCCTCGATCAATGCTGCCTGCGGGCGCGCGCCCAGCGTCGGCGGAATCGCCGTGGCGGCGGGGCGTGGTGGCGTACGGTTTGGCACGGCGGCCGGCGGCAGGGATGGCAGCGGTGCGGGCGCTTCGCGGCGCGGTGGCGGTTCCCGGCGCGCGGGGCCCGGTGTGCTGCAGGCCGCGCACAGCAGCGCCAGGGCCAGTGGCGCGAGAATTCGCGGCGTGGTCATCGGGTCGTGCAAATCGCGGAGCGCATGCCGGAAGTGTAGCCGAACACCGTTTGTGATCAGTGATTCGCAACTTGGTCCAAGCGTCAGACGGGGCCGCTGGTTAAACTTCGCCGATGACAGAAATCCTGGTGCTCTATTACTCCCGGCATGGCGCGGTGGCGGCCATGGCGCGTCACATCGCGCGCGGCGTCGATTCGGTGAGCGGCTGTGCCGCGCGCCTGCGCACGGTGCCGCCCGTATCCGCGCAAAGCGAGGCGACGCTGCCGGAGATTCCCGAAGAGGGGCCGCCGTACGCCACGCCGCAGGACCTGGAACAGTGCGCCGGTCTGCTGCTGGGCAGTCCGACGCGCTTCGGCAACATGGCGGCGCCGATGAAGCACTTCATCGATTCGACCTCCGGCCTGTGGATGTCCGGCAGTCTGATCGACAAGCCGGCGGCGGTGTTCACGTCCACCGGCACGATGCACGGCGGGCAGGAGAGCACGCTGCTGAGCATGATGCTGCCGCTGATGCACCACGGCATGGTCCTGCTGGGGCAGCCCTATAACGAACCGAGACTGTCGTCGACGCGCAGCGGCGGCACGCCGTACGGAGCCAGCCATGTCGCTGGCGTGGGGGCACCGCGCCCGCTTGACGAGGACGAGGCGCTGCTGTGCGAGGCCCTGGGCCGGCGCGTGGCGACCACCGCGCTGAGGCTGGCGCGATGAGTGCGCCGAAGCGCCTGAGCCTGTACGCATGGTGGTTGGCGGTGTTGGCGCAGCTGGGCTTGATGTTCGGTGCCGCCATCGGCTTGCCCGGCGGCTGGCTGATGGCGCTGGTGCTGGCCCTGCCGATGCCGTGGATGCTGCGCCGCTCGCGCTACGCGCATGCCGCCAACAGCCTGCTGATCGTGGTGGTGCTCGGTGCGCTGATGGTGTTTCTGGATCAGCCGGTGGCGCGCGCGCTGGCCTACGTCGGCGCGCTGGCGTTCACCGGCAGCGTGCTGTTCGTCAAGTGGAATGCGGTCGAACGTCGCGCAGAGCTTGGCGTACGAAAGGGATCGTGAGGCGGCGCTGTGCCTGCAGCGAAGCCAGGTCCAGTTCGTCCAGCACCTTGATCAGGCTGCCGCTGTCGCGCGGCAACTGCGTCAGCAGCCAGTGCGCGACCTCGGGCGGCAAAGACAAGCCTCGGCCCTGCGCGCGCTGGATCAGCAGCTGCTGACGAGCCGCATCGTCCAGTGGTGCCAGCGGATAGACCTCGGCCTGTGTCAGCCGGGTCTTGAGGTCGGGCGGAATTGCGTCGAGATTCGCGGGTCGATCGCGGCTGGCGATGACCGTGATACGCGCCGCCGCACGGCGCGTATCCAACACCCGCAGCAGCGCGAGACTGTGTTCGGGGCGTAGCCGTTCGAGTTCGTCGACCGCCAGCAGGTCCGCATCGACATAGGCGGCCAGCAATGCGCCGTCGACGTCGTCCAGCGGTGCGTAGGCCACGTCGCGGTCGCGCGCCTGCCATTGACGCAGCGCGGCCTGCAGCAGATGCGATTTGCCGGAGCCCGGGCCGCCGATCAGCAGCACGTCGCCGCGCGGTTCGGAGACGGCAGCCACCACGGCCTGATTGGGGCCGGGCACGAAGTTCTCGAAGCTGGCGTTGTCCGGCAGTCGCATCGACAACGGCAGCTGCATACTGCCGATCACGGTGCGGCGCTGTCTGTGTCGCGACGCGGCGCGTCGTCGCCAGGCGCCTCCGACAGGGGGCCGTCATCGGTGCCGCCGTGATACCAGGACGAGGCCAGCCAGCGCTGTTTGGTATGCCGCAGCACCACGGCCACCGCTGCCGCCACCGGCAATGCCAGCAGAATGCCGATGAAGCCGAACAGCTGGCCGCCGGCCATCACCGCGAAAATCACGGCGACCGGGTGCAGGCCGATGCGATCGCCGACCAGCAGCGGCGTGTAGACCATGCTTTCGAGCATCTGACCGACGCCGAACACCAGCGCGACCCACAGCAGCGGCAGCGGCGCCTGGGTCTGAACGAACATCATCGCCAGTCCCAGCAGAATGCCGGTGGCGGCGCCGAGGTAGGGCACGAAACTGACGAGGCCGGCGATCGTGCCGACCAGCAATGCCAGGTCGAGGCCCACCGCCCACAGGCCGAGGGTGTAGGTCACCGACAGTGCCAGCATCACCAGCAGCTGTCCGCGCAGGAAGGCGCCGAGTACGTTGTCGGTATCGCGCGCGAGTTGCGTCGCGGTGGGCAGCCAGCGGCGCGGGATGATGTCGGCGATCCAGGCCACGAGATCATCCCAGTCGCGCAGCAGATAGAAGGTGACGATCGGCACCATCAACAGGTTCACCGCAAACGCGATCAGCGCGCCGGAGGACTGGGAAATGCGGCCCCACAACTGCTGGACGAGGTCGCCGGCTTCGCGCCAGTGTTCGCGCACGATGTCCCGCAGACCGTTGGCATCGAGCTGCAGGTCCGGGGGCAGGGTGATGCCGAGGTGCGGCAGCGCGGTGTCCTGAATCCAACGCAGCGTTTCCGGCAGGTTCTGCAGCATCTGCACCAGCTGCTTTTGCAGCATCGGCACGAACAGCAGCAGCCCGATCAGCGACAGACCGGCGATCACCACGAAGACCACGCACACGCCCAGCGTGCGCGAAAGGCCAATCTTCTGCAGGCGGTCGACCAGCGGGTCGCCGATGTACGACAGACCGGCGCCGATCACGAACGGCATCATGATCGGAGACAGCAGATACAGCAGCACGCCGAACAGCAGCAGCCCCGCCAGCCAGGGCCAGCCGTTGGGCAGCAATGCACTTTGGCGGGGTGGGGAATTCATCGAGTGACTGTCGGGGTGTCGGGCTCAGCGCGCCAGCGCGTACTGGGCCGGCGTGTGGGCGTCGCCATAGCGTTGCTGCCGCAGCAGGCCGCCGGTGGACAGCGCCAGCTCCAGCGCGCTCGGGCCGCCCTCGACCTGCAGCTTGAAGCGCACCACGTCGCCATTGCCGGCGGTCGGGGCCGCAGACCTCACGCTGCCGAGTCTGCGCAGGTGCGTGGCGACGCGCTGATAGTCCGCGAGGTCGTCGATACCGCTGACTTCGATTTCGATGGTCTCGGTCTGGCGCTGCGTGATCATGCCGGCCCGGGCCAGGGCGCTGCGTACGGCGTTGCCGTCGAAACGCGCACGCAGCAGGGTCTGCGGCGGCGTGCTCGCGGCATCGACCTCGAACGAGTAACTGAGCACGTACTGGCGGGCCTGCGACATCAGCTGCTCGCCCTCGTAGGTGCCGGCGGCGCCATAGCCGGCCTGTCGTTCGATCACCGATTGCATGGCGCTGCGCAGCGCCGAGGCCAATGCGGCGTCGCTCTGGTCCGGTGCCGGAATCAGCGCCTCGTAGGGTCCGAGCTGCGGATCGATCTGTGCGCCGGCCCCCAGGCTGGGGCCCGGATCGGCGGAAGAATCGAACTGTGCCAGCAGCGGAGCTGGGGCCATGGCGAGAGCCACGACGAGCAAAAGAGGGCGCATCGGCATCCAAAGGGCCATAGGGCAGGCGTTTGAACCTACAATATTACACCGCATCGAATTGACCTCCTCATGAATTCCAAGCCCCCGCTGAGCTATCGCGACGCCGGTGTTGACATCGACGCCGGCGACGCGCTGGTCGATGACATCAAGTCCATCGTCAAACCGACGATGCGCCCCGAGGTCATGGGTGGCATCGGCGGCTTCGGTGCGCTGATGCGCATTCCGGGCAAGTACCGCAAGCCGGTGCTGGTGTCCGGCACCGATGGCGTCGGCACCAAGCTGCGCCTCGGCATCGACAGCGGTCGGGTCGAGGGTCTGGGCGTCGACCTGGTGGCGATGTGCGTCAACGACGTGCTGGTCTCCGGTGCCGAACCGCTGTTCTTTCTCGACTACTACGCCACCGGCAAGCTTGACCGTGCCGTCGCCACCAGCGTGGTGCGCGGCATCGCGGAGGGCTGCCGTCAGGCCGGCGCTGCGCTGGTCGGCGGCGAAACCGCGGAAATGCCGGGCATGTACTCGGACGGCGATTTCGACCTGGCGGGCTTCTGCGTCGCCGTGGTCGAGGAAGATGCGATCATCGACGGCTCCAAGGTTGCGCCGGGCGACGTGCTGATCGCCCTGCCGTCCTCCGGGCCACATTCCAACGGCTATTCGCTGATCCGCAAGATTCTGGAGCGCGGTGGCCACGGCCTGGATGCGCCGCTGGGCGCGGCGAGCCTCGGTGACGCGCTGCTGGCGCCCACCCGAATCTACGTGCAGCCGGTGCTGGAACTGCTGGAAACGCAGACCGTGCACGCGATGGCGCACATCACCGGCGGCGGTCTCAGCGAGAATCTGCCGCGCGTGTTTCCTGACGGTTGCGGCGCGGCGATCGATACCGCGAGCTGGCAGTGGCCGGAGCTGTTCTCCTGGCTGCAGCAGGAAGGCAATGTCGCGGTCGAGGAGATGTACCGCACCTTCAATTGCGGGGTCGGCTTCGTGCTGGTGGTACCGCCGCAGGGGCTTGAGGCGACCTTGGAGCACTTCACGCGGCGCGGCCTGGCACCCTGGGTCATCGGGCAGATCATCGCGCACCCGCGGCAGGATGTGGTCTACAGCGAATCTGGCGCACAGTGAAGCGGGTTGTTGTTCTGGTGTCCGGCAGCGGCCGCAATCTTCAGGCCCTGCTGGACCACGCCGCGGCCGGCACGCTGGAGGCGTCCATCGTCGGCGTGCTGTCCAACCGGGCGGATGCCTACGCCCTGGAGCGGGCCCGCCTGGCGAATGTTCCGGCGATCTGCCTGCCGCACCACAACTACGCCGAGCGCGCCGATTTCGACCGCGCACTGGCCGATGCGGTGTCCGCGCTGGCACCGGACATCGTGGTCATGGCCGGGTTCATGCGTGTGCTCGGTGATGCCTTCCTCGAACGTTTCGCGGGCCGCATGCTGAACATTCATCCGTCCCTGCTGCCGCGTCACCCCGGCCTGCGCACCCATGACCGGGTTCTGGAAGCGCGCGATTCCGAACATGGCGCGACCGTGCATTTCGTGACGCCGGAGCTGGACGGCGGGCCCCGCATAATTCAGGGGAAGTTCAGGGTTCCGGCCCAACATACCGCCGCGATGCTGGCCGAAAAGCTCATGACCGAAATCGAGCTGCGCATCTATCCGCAAGCCGTGGCGTGGTTCGCGCGCGGTGAACTTGGACTCGAGGCGGGGCGAGTGAAGTTTCGTGGGGTTCCGCTCGACGCGCCGCTGAGTCTTCAGGATCTTGAGGATCCCTTTCGATGAAGCGTCTACTTCTTCCCCTTCTGCCGATCCTGCTAGCGCTGGGATTGCCTTTGAGCGCGTCGGCTACCAGTCTGCCGGAGTTCAAGGCGGTGTACGCCGCCGAATGGAAAGGCATCAAGCTCGGCGAGATCGTGATCCGCCTCACGCGCGAGCAGGGTGAGTGCTATCGCTACGAATCCGAAGCCAAGCCGGTGGCCCTGGTCCGCATGTTCTACGGCAAGCCGCAGGAAATCAGCCGTTTCTGCCTGGTCGACGGTGCGGTCGAGCCGCGCCAGTTCGTCTACGAAGCCGGCAAGGACAGCTTTCAGCTCGACTTCAACTGGAACGTCCACAAGGTGTTCGGGGGCGAGGGCGAACGCGATCTGCCGGACGATGCACAGGATCGGCTCGGCATGCATCAGGCCGTGCGTCTGTGGGTGATCCAGCATGTCGACGATCCGCCTGAGGAGCCTTACGCCTTCACCGTGGTCCAGGACGACAAGATGGACAAGTACCAGCTTGCGCTACGTGATAAGGAAACCGTCGAGGTGCCGAACGGCACCTTCGATGCGGTGCGTCTGGAGCGCGTCGATCGCAAGGACCGCATCGCGCGGTTCTGGCTGGCCGAATCGCGCGAGTACATGCCGGTGAAAGTCGAAACCGGCAAGGATGGCGACGTGGAGCTGAAGATGTCACTGCGCGAGTTCAAGATGATCGAGCGCGAGCCTTCGGACACAGCTTCAGACGACGCCGGCTAGGAGCGTGGGCGGTAGGAACCGTGCAGGCGCGGCTAGGGTCTTTCGAGTCAGGTTGGATGGCGCGTTTAGCGGTGACCATCGGCCCAGAACCGGCGCCGCAGAGGGGGAGCCGGGTTTTTCCTCCCCCACGCTCCTAGGACGCCAGGGCAGGTTCCGATCAGGCTGAAGGAGCGCTCGCGAACGTCACCGCTTCGAGCAGCGCCGCCAGGCCGGCCTGCTTCACCGCGCTGATCCACTCGTGCCGGGCGACGAAGATCGAGCCCGTGAAGCTCAGCGCGTTCAGTGAAATCCGGATGTCGGCGTGGTGCCAGCACTCGGCGGTGCGCGGCACCACGAGCAGCCAGTCACGTGTCGCCAGCAGATTGTAGGGCGGCATGCGTGCCTGGTCCGGAAACAGACTGCAGCGGGCGCAGGCCGCCGTGTAAGCCTCCCGCAGTTGCGTGCGGGCGGATTCGACGCTGCCGAAGGCAGCACGATCCAGTGCGACGAAGGCGTGGACAAAATCGAAGGCCTTCAGTGTCTGCACGCCCGCTTGTCCGCGGGCGGAGGCGAACAGGCCCGCCAGCGGAATCGGCGCGTCCGCCACCAGCTGCAGGTGTTTGTGCGTTTGGCTGGCGCCGGCCGTGGTGCCGCCGTTGTAGAAGGCCAGTCCATCGAGCTGCACCATGCCGGTCGCCAGTGCGCAAAAATCGGCATCGTCCAGGGCTGCGGTCTGCTCGGCAAACTCACGGGTCACGATCAAGGTATGACGCGGCACCACCGGAAACTTGTTGAGCAGCATCACGTGGGTATCGGCCAGATCGGCCACGTGGAGTTCGGATTCGTACGGCAGGAACGGATTGCGCGGCGTCTCGCCTTGTTGCGCTTGCTGATCGGCTTGCTTGTGCCGCAGGGTCGAGGCCCAGTGCACGACGTAGGGCAGCGTGCCACCGACGGCTTCGCTGCGCGTTTCCAATGCTTGCAGAGCGCCGCTGGCCGAGGCTTGCGCCACGGTGCGGTCGATCGCGCCGAGCAGATCCGGAGCGTGCTCAGGCGACGGCACGCGATGCACCTTCACGTTCGACGCGTTGCCGTTGCAGATAGTCGGCGAAATGCCGCTCCAGCCACATCCGTGGTCGTCCCCGCGGCCCCGCTTCGACGAAGCCGACATGGCCGCCGTGCGTGCTGAGCTGCAGCGTCACGAACGGCGACAGCGCTTCGGCGCGCGGGATGATCTCGCGGACCATCATCGGATCGTCCTGCGCGTGGACGATCAGGGTAGGGCGGCGGATAGCCTGCAGATAGGGGCCGCAGGCTGCACGTGCGTAGTAGTCCTGAGCGTCGGCAAAACCATTGAGCGGCGCGGTGAAGCCATCGTCGAAGGTGAAGAAGTCCGGCGCGCTCAGCACCGCATCGAGGTCGATGGCCGACAGATCGACCCGACTCGCCTTGTGCCGGATCATCCGCCGCAGCGCGCCCAGCAGATGCGATTGATAGATTCTGGCGACGCCGTGCCGCAGACGTTCCGCGCATTCGTAGAGGCTGAACGGCACGCTGGCCGCCGCCGCGAAATCGACCGGTGCCTGATCGCCTTCCTCCCCGAGCGCCTTGAGCACCACGTTGCCGCCCAGCGACCAACCGACCGTGGCGACGATGCCTTCAGGTTCGCGGCGCCGCAGCAGATGCCAGAGATGGCGCAGGTCGGCGCTGTCGCCGTGGTGGTAGCAGCGTGCCAGGCGGTTCGGTGATTCGCCGCCGCCGCGCAGCTGGAGTGCGCAGATGCGCCAGCCCAGGTCGATCAGCTGCAGCGCCAGGCCGCGCAGGTATTTGGATTCGAAGCCACCGGTCAGGCCATGCACCAGCACCGCGGTCGGCGCACCGGTTTGTTCGGTTCCGGCCCAACCCAGATCCACGAAATCGCCGTCATCGAGTTCCAGACGCTCGCGCCGCAAGTCCAGCGGCGGCGTTGGCCGCAGCAAGGCCGGCAGCATGGTCTGCAAATGGGGATTGCGCAGCAGCGGATGCGCCCGAAAGCCGGAATTCTGGATGCGGCCATGCGTGGCGGCGGCGGGCTGGCGTAGCGGTGTGGCGGGCGGCATGCGGCCATTAGAGCAGAGCCGGTGGTCCGTTCGCGAGCGTGAAATGGCGCAAGATCGGGACCGCGCACCGCGCCGAATCCTTGTGGAATAGGGCTGCAATCATTACCGGAAACCCGCATGAAAGCTCAGACCTTTGATCGCTATGCCCAGCGTATCGACGCTTCGATCACACTCCTGGCGCGCACCCTCGCCGAAACGGGACAGCTTCCGAAACTGGATGATCTGGCGGCCGCGGCGCATTTCTCGCCGTTTCACTTCCATCGGGTCTACCGGGCCTTGACCGGGGAGACCGTGATGCAGACCGCCAACCGCCTGCGTTCCGCCAAGGCGGTACTGGCGCTGGCGCAGAACCGGTCGATCACGGTACTGGCGTTGGAGCAGGGCTTTGCGACACCGCAGGCCTTCGCACGCTGCTTCCGGCAGGCCACTGGCGTGTCGCCGACCCAGGCCCGGTCCGAAGAGGCGCGGCTGGAACTGTTGGCCGGACTGCTGCGTGGCCCGGCCTCGGCACGGCTGGAAATCCATCTGGCCTCCACCGATCCGTTCGAGGTGGTGACGCAGCGTCATGTCGGCGATCACAGCGGCCTCAACCAGACCTTCACCGAGCTGTTCAACTGGGCGGCGGGCAGCGAACTGCTGGACCGGCTCACGGGATTGTTCGGAATCGCCTGGGACGATCCGCGTGATACGCCAGCGCAGACCACCCGCTTCGACGCGGCGCTCGGTTTCGCCGGGCCGGTGGTGCCGCCGCCGGAGCATTCGATGCGGACGCTGCCCGGCCGCTGCCTGCGTGCCCGCCATATCGGCGCGTACGACGGCCTCTACGAACGGCTCGATGCCTTGTACCTGTTCGAGTTGCCGGCGCGCGGTCTGGAGCCGGGAGACGAGCCGGTCTATTTCGAATATCTGGACGATCCCGAGGAAGTTGCGGAAGACATCCTGCGCAGCGACATCTGCATTCCGGTGCGCAGCATTGAGCCCTGACGGCGGTTGCGGCGTGTGATGCTTCTCGGAATCCTCATCTGCGGTTTGTAGACTCCGCAGGATGCAGCGACATGGTTGCGTGCATGCTTATTGCGTTCAATCCAGAACAATGGAGATTGTCTTGCCGACACTTCGGCCGAATATTTCGATATTCCAATCAAGAGGATATGCAGGATGAGCGACGGCAACGGGCCTCTGTCGGGACTGGCACGCAAGCTTCCCGGGCTGTCGTCATTGCTCGACGCCGGCGCGCCGGGACCGCTGCCGATCCGCATGCTCAATGCTGCGGGCCACCGTCTCGGTAACAGCTGGATCGGCCTGGACCCGGACGACATGGTCACGCGTGCGGAGCGCGCGACGCGCCTGTCCGATTGGGGAGACGACAAGTTCCGGGACGCATTGGATCGCCTGCTGGAATCGGCGCGCAGCGAGGCCAACCTCAACGCCATGGGCCGGCTGATGATCCGCAACTACGTGGGCCGCATCCTCGAAAACCGGCTCAAGGTGGAGCGTGATCTCAAGACGCATCCCTCGATTCTGTCCGAAGAAATCCGCCGGCCGGTGTTCATCGTCGGTCTGCCGCGTACCGGCTCCACGCTGTTGCAGCGCCTGCTGGCGCGCGATCCGGCGGTGCGCTCGCTGCAGACCTGGGAGACGATGTATCCGTCGCCGCCGCCCGAGCCCAGCACCTACGACTGCGACCCGCGCATTCCCTTGACCGACAAGCGACTCAAGATGCTGGACTGGCTGGCGCCGGGATTCGCGGCCGCGCACGAACTCGTCGCGGGCGAGCCCGAAGAATGTGTCGGACTCTTGCAGACTTCGCTCAAGTCCTATTGCTTCGATCTGTTCGGTGATTTCGCAAGCTACCGGAGCTGGCTCGACGAGGACGACCAGCGCGCCACCTACGCCTATTACCGCAAGCTCCTGCAACTGTTGCAGTGGGGCTACCCCAAGGACCATTGGGTGCTGAAGTCGCCGTTCCACCTGTGGGGTCTGGACGCCTTGCTCGAAACCTTTCCGGACGCGATCATCGTCCAGACCCATCGCGAGCCCGTGCAGGTCGCGCCATCGCTGTGCAGCCTGCTCAGCGTCACGCACCGTCTGTGCAGCGATTCGGCGCAGCCCGAAGCGATGGGACCGATCTGGCTGGAGCGTCTGGCGGCGGCGATGGACACCGTGATGAACGCGCGTGAACGCGTCGGCGAGGATCGCTTCGTCGACATTTCGTATCGCCGCCTTGCCGCCAATCCGGTCAAGGTGGCCAGCGAATTGAACGACCGTTGCGGATTCGCCCTGTCGTCCACCGCCGTGACCGCGATGCGTGCCTGGCTGGGTTCGAACCAGCAGCACAAGCGCGGCGTGCATCACTACACGTTGGAGAGCTTCGGTCTGGATGCCAGGCGCGTCAACCAGGCCTTTGCACGCTACCGGAAACGCTTCGCCGACTATCTGTAGCCGCAGCGTGTTCGATTCCGGCGCTACCATGGGCCGACAGTGCACTTCAGGAAGCGGCATCGGATGACTCAACGGCACACATTTCGGCAGGCGCTGGCCGTCGCGCTGCTGGCGCTGCTCGCGGCGTGCAGCAAGCTCACGGCGGCCAACTACGATCGGGTCGAAACCGGCATGTCGCCGCAGCAGGTCCACGAAATTCTCGGCGCGCCCGATGAAGTCGGCGGCGGCACCTTGGCCAATTTCGAGGTGCGCAACGAGGTCTGGCGCGGGCGCGGCCAGGAAATCCAGATCTCGTTTCTCAACGGCAAGGTGATGCGCAAGTGGATCGGCAAGCCGGATTCCGCCGCCTCGCCCTGACGGCTCGGCAGCGCCTGGCACGACGCGCGACAATGCGGGAATGAACGAGATGATTCGAGATTCCGTGATCGCGGTGCCGACTTGTGGCGGCGACCTCTACGTCTGCCGCCGCCAGCCCGGCCTGCTCGCATTTCCCGGCTACCACAGCTTTCCCGGCGGCAAGGTCGATGCCGATGAATCCGAGGCACCGTTCGGGCATCCCTTGCTCGACGCGCACCCGCCACGCCTGATGCGCGCCCTGGTCCGCGAGTTCGAGGAGGAAGTGGGCTACGACATCGAGGCCGCCGCGCACGCCGGCAATCTGCGTTCGCTGGACCTCATCGGCGATTCGGTGACGCCGCCGCAGGGCAATCGCCAGCGCTTTCACGCGCATTTCTTTCGCGTGGACTTCGTGGAACGGCCAAGGCTGACGGCCGACGCTTCCGAACTTGCCGAAGGCATGTGGAATCGGTTCGAGCACTGGTATCGGCAGGACCTTCGCGGGGGAATCATCTGTGTGGCGCCAACGCGCTACATCCTGCAACGGCTGGCCGAACCACCAGCCGACGGCAAGGCGCTGACATTCAGTCTGCGGGCGAGGGACGGCGATGATCTGCACCTGTTCGAGATGGTGCGTGGCCTGCGTCTGATCGCCGTGCCTTCGCACACGCTGCCGCCCGCCGACGAGACCAACGCCTTCCTGCTGGGGGACGACGACGCGCACCGCGTGCTGGTCGACCCGTCACCGCGCGACGAGGATGCGGCCGAGCGTCTGCGCCGGACCGTCGATCGCGCGGGCGCTCTGCACGAAATCTTCATCACGCATCACCATCCGGACCATCGGGAACGCGCGAACCGCCTCGCCCGTGAATGGAATGTGCCGCTGAGCATGAGCGCGCGCACCCGTGAGCTGATCGAAAAGCGCAGTGGCGCACAGTGGTTCGACGGTGTGCCGGAGGTTCGCATCCGCGAAGACGGTGAGGTGCTGACGCATTCGCTGGGCGAGCCGGTACGCATGATCGCCGTGCCCGGACACGACGCTGGCCAGATGGCGTTGATGCCGGATTCGCGCGCGTGGTGCATCGTCGGCGATCTGATTCAGGGCGTCGGCACCGTGGTGGTCGGCGGTGAGGAAGGCGACATGCAGCTGTACTTCGAATCGCTGCAGCGCATCATCGACCTCGACCCGGCGGCCATCGTGCCGTCGCACGGCACCGTCATGGGCACGACGTTCCGTTTGCGGGAAACGCTAAAGCATCGGCGCTTGCGCGAGGAGCAGGTTCTCGGGCTGCACCGTCAGGGCCTGGGGCTGGACGACATGCTCGAACGCATGTACCAGGGCACGCCAGCGGCCTTGCTGCCGCTGGCGCGGATCAACATCGAAAGCCATCTCGGCAAGCTGGATCGGGAAGGGCGCCTGTCGGCTTGAAGCCGGACGTGGGTGCGTCTCAGTGTGCGCTCGTATCCCTGCCGTCGGAGTCGTCGTCTTCGCTGGCTTCCGGGTTCCCACTGTCCTTGATGGCCTTGGAGACCAGGGTATCTCCCGCGAAGTGCGCGGTGATCACGCGGTCGCCCGATGTCCAGGTTTCACTGCTGGTTCCCAGATTGCCGATGCTGGTGCCTTCCACGGACTCCGGCTTGCCGAGCACGGCATGGACTTCATCGCGGGTCATGCCGGCTTCGATCCGCTCGTAGTTGTCCGGTGTTGCCTTGCTGCAGGCGGCAACGAGACTGGCGGCGAACAGGCCTGCCAGAAGCGTTCTATTCATGGATGTCACTCCGGGTACGGGTGCGGGCGCCATGACGGCGATTTTCTTGTTGTTTCGACACAGTGCTTGCGCTGGCTTGAACGATGCGCGTGCTCCGCCAATCTAGGTCGGGCCGATGAATTCCTACTGAACGTTCGGTGTGGTTTCACCGAGCCATCCCCGGCCCGCGCGGAGGCGCTCTGCACCCCCGTCGTTTCGGACAAGCCGACGGCTTGATCCGGGTATCCACGGCGCCATCGCGTGCGCTCAGAAGGCGCCGTAGGCGATACCGGCCGCGAGCGTCTGCCCCAGTTCACGGCAGCGCCCGAGCATGGCTTCATCGGGATCGCCCAAGCAGATCAGGGGTTCCGCCACCGCCTTCCATTTGTAGCCGACGGCGATGCGTTCGATCGCGCTGACGGCGCCCCGGCCATCATTGCCGGCACTCACGAAAATCGCGTAGGGCAGGGCATCCACCTTGTCCTGTGCCGGGTAATAGGTGCGATCCATGAAGTCCTTGACCGCGCCGGTCATGTAGCCGAACTTCTCGGGCGTGCCGATCAGGAGGCCGTCGGCCCACAGCAGATCGTCGATATCCGCCAGCAGTGCCGGCTTCTCGCGCAGTTCGACCTCGCCGGCGAACTCGCTGATGCCGTCGCGCACGGCTTCGAGCATGCGGAAGTTGCGGCCGCCCGGTTGGCCTCCGTAAATCAACAACAAGTGTTTCATCGGGCCGATGATAACGCCGGCCCGATGATCCGCCGGCTCCGTTGTTGCCTACTTGCTGCCGCCGAACGCCACGAACAGATCGTTGAGCAGTTGCGAAAGCTCGCCCGTCATGACGGCGAAGTCGGCTTCGAACTGCTGATCCGCGTCGAGTTCATTGTCGGCTTCCGCCGTCTCATCGACTTCCAGAAAGGCCACGCGCTTGAGCTGCAGCTTCTCGTCCACCACCAGGCTCAGCCGGTCCCGCCACTGCAGGCCGAGCTTGGAAACGCTCATGCCTTCCTTGAGGTGGCGCTGAATCTGTTCGCTGTCCAAAGAATGGCGCAGGTACCGCACCACGGACTTTTCGTTGTCGGTGGTCGTCAGTTCACATTCGTCACCGAGCGCGAACGGCTGCGGTGCGCGGCCGGCCTCCAGCCACTGCGTCAGCGTGGAGCGCGGGGAAGGATCGACGTAGGGCGGCACCACGGCCAGATGGCCCAGCGCGTCGCGCAGCTGCTCGATCACGATCTCGGCGCGCGCCAGTGACGAGGCGTCGACCACGATGCGTTTGTTGGCCGTATCCAGCCAGGCGTGCACGTTGCGTCGCCGGGCGAAAGCACGCGGCAGCAGTTCCACCGTGGCGCGTTCCTTGAAGTCGCGCATCTGTTTGCGGCCCGGCTTGAAGCCGCGCGCGGCCTCGAATTCCTCGGCCTTTTCCTTGGCAAGGTCGTTGATCACCGAACTCGGCAGCAGCTTCTGTTCGTGACCAAGCGTGATCAGGAAATGCTTCTCCTGATGTTCCACCAATGCGCCGTTGTCGCGCGGGCTGAGCCAGCCCAGGCTTTCCAGTGCCATCGCCGCGCAGGGCTGCAGCGGGTGCTTGGCGAGCCGTTCCTCCAGCTGTGCGGGCGGCAGCGTCCATTCGTCTTCAAGGTCGAACAGGGTGAGATTCTTGAACCACATCGGCAGGGCATCCAGGCGGGGGCGGCAAAGCGCAAAGGGCCGCGATCTTAGCGAAAGATCGCCGGGCCGGCATCCCGCCATCCCGATCGTGGCTTGCACACATGCGCTTACATCTTGATGCGGCCTGAACGGCAGCGATTCAGGCGCGATTTGGCGCTGCTGTTCCAGGATTCCTGCGATGTCGTGGCGGGATCGGGTGGCCCCAGCGATCGATTTGCAGCTTCCAGGAGAGATCGAGATGTTCAGCCATCGCCGTATTGCGCCCGCGGCATTCGCACTTGCCGGCCTGTTTGCCCTGTGCGCCGTTGCCCCGGTATCGGCCGCCACAGCCGCCAAACCCAATGTGCTGACGATCATGGTCGACGACCTCGACGAGGACATGTTCGACCTGTTGCTCGAAAACGGTTGGCTGCCGAACATCGAGCACTACCTGCTTGAGCAGGGCACGCGCTTCGACAACAGTTTCGTCTCCGACCCGGTGTGCTGTCCTTCGCGCACGACTTACATCACCGGTCAGTACGTCAAGAATCACGGTGTACTCGGTGTCACCAAGGGCGTCGCCTATTGGTACTGGGACGAGGAAGCGGACAACCCCGAAAACCGGGCGATGGCCGTGCAGATGCAGCGCGCCGGTTATTTCACCGGCCATGCCGGAAAATATCTCAACGGCTACGGCATGTACTCGCCGGCCGAGTACACGCCCGACGGTTACGACCAGTGGTACGGCCTGCTCGACCCGACGACCTACGACATGTACGACTACCGCATGAACGTCACGCGTGACGGCAATACGGAGATTGTGCAGTACCAGGGTTATGACGCCGCCCATTACCAGACCGACGTGCTGCGCGACCGCGCACTCGATTTTCTGGCCGCGGCCGATCAACAGTTGCGGCCGTTCTTTCTCACGGTGACGCCGGTTGCGCCGCATATCGAGACAATCAGTTTTTCCTCGGACGAGGCGCTGGGCTACAAGGCACTGTTCCGCGAATACATTCGCCCGGCGCCACGCCACGAATGCCTGGTCTCGGACTACGTCGACCATGAAGTCGATGCGTCCAGCGAGGTCTGCTTGCGCGAGCTGCCTGATTCACTGGCATTTCTGGAAGCCAAGCCGGCGTTCAACGTGTTGGGCTACGACAAGCATCCACGTCTCACCGAACTGCCGCAGACGCTGACCGAGGCGGATGGCGACTTCGTCGCGCTGGAGCGTCAGCACCAGATGCGTATGGCTTCGATGCTGGCGGTCGATGATCTGGTCGGCAGTCTGCTGTCGCAGCTCGAAGCGGACGGTCGGCTCGACAACACCGTGGTGCTGTTCACCTCCGACAACGGCTACTTCCACGGTGAGCACGCGCTCGATTCCAAGCTGTTGGCCTACGAGGAATCGATCCGCGTGCCGCTGCTGGTGCGCGGCCCCGGCATTGCCGGCGGTGCGCGGCTGCCGGACGTGGTCATCAACAACGACCTGGCGCCGACCATCGCCGACTACGGCGATGCGCATCCGATCCGCCCCGGTGACGCCTACGATGGCCGCTCGCTGCGCGCGCGGCTGGAAGGTGGGCGCCGTCTCGCACGGCGACAGTTCATGACCGAGCATTTCATCGAGGCCACGGCGCAGGAACTGGCGGCCGAGTATCCGCAGTTCGAGGAGCTGACCGACGAGGCGATCGAATACATCGAAAACCTGGCCGGCATCGAACTCGGTTCGCTGACCGATCTGGCCTATCCCGCGTTCAAGGCCCTGCGCCGCACCGATGCCAGCGGTAGCTGGCTGTACCTGCAGTGGTACGCCAACGAAACCAACGACGGACCCTGGGTCGTGGACTTCGAGGAGCTGTATCAACTTGATTCGGACGTGGACCAGCTGGTGAATCTGGTGCCGAACGCCGAGAACGACGAAAGCCTGCAGGCGCAGCTGGTGTCGATGCGCCAGGATCTCGACGCGATGAAGGAGTGTGCGGGTGAGAATTGCCAGCGCATCGAGGATAGGGTCTCACCGGTCGCACTGCGGCGCTAGTGCGGCGTCCCAGAGGTCGGTGCAATCAATCGCGAAGGGATGGTGCTGCGAGACAAGGCGCGAGGAGGAGGCATAGCCATCGCTATGGTGACGACGAGCAACGCCGTATCGCAGCGCCAGGCCGAGCGAGAATTGATACTGATCTCTGGGGCACCACACTAGTAGCCCTCCCAAGAGAAGACGACGGATATCAGGTGTGAGTCGACTCGATGAGTGCCCCCCGTCTCCCTCCGGCGGAAAGCTTGGGGACGAGAGCGCCCGGCGCCCATTGGTACGCCGAGACTGCCCGCGGCGGATGCCCTCGCCCCAGCCCTCTCCGGGGGAGCGGAAGAAAAATCGTTCTCGGCAATACCCGAAATTATCAAGTGGGTGAACGACCAGGAGCGCGACAAGGGAGCGTGCCAACAAGCTGCAGAGTCCCCACAACCCAGTCGCAATCCGGGGACTCCCCCGACGTTATGACGCCAGGCTCCCGGATTCCACTCTGTTTCGTCCGGGCTACGGTCGGTATTGATGTGCCCGCTCCGCCGTGTACCCACTCGCGTTTCCGGGCACGGAAATTAAGATACGGCGGGAAAAGGCCGCAGGCCGTGCCACGTGGCCGGCAGCGGCACATACCTGCTCATATCCCGGCGGGCTGCGAACCGTGGGGGACACCTTCCAGTTTTGGCGGCAGCCCGGCCTCCGCCTCGCGCGCGACGGACCAACCGTCGCGTCCGGCGGACTTTACCCTGTACAGCGCCTTGTCCGCGCAATGCACCCACTGCTGCCAGTCGTCGAAGCCGGCGCTCCAACCGGCAATGCCGATACTGGCAGTGATTGGTTCGTGCGGCAGCAGCGGACATTCCGCGAGGGCGGCCTTGAGCCGTTCGACAGCCGTAATCGCGTTGTTCACGGAGGCGCCCTCCAGGAGCACGCAGAATTCGTCACCACCGTACCGGCCGCCGATATCGTCCTGCCTCAGCGCCTGCCGCAGAAGTGCGGCGAAGCCGCGAATCACCCAGTCGCCGCCGGCATGGCCGTACTGGTCGTTGATACGTTTGAAATTGTCGAGATCCATCAATACCAGCACTGCCTGGCCGTCCTGCTCACGACATCGCACAAACGCACGCTTTACGCACTCTTCCAGATGCCCACGGTTGTACAGGCCGGACAGCGAATCGCGTCGGCTGCGGTCTTCGAGCAAGCGGCTCTGGTCTCGCAGGCCCCCAAGCACCTGTCTTGTGCGCCAGCTGACACTGAACGGATGCGCGATCAACAATGGAAGGCAGCCGAACACATCGGCCAGCGAAGGGTCCGGAAACCACTCGACGCCATAGGCTAGGATGCCGGCGGGAATGCCAGCAAGCTGCCATCCAAGGCCGTACGATAGCGCCCGCGGCCCCCCAGCCAGCAGCGCGTTGACGCCCAAGGCCACCGACAGGACGGCGCTGATCAGCACGTTGAAATGCACCAGCGGAATGGCCACGCCGAGGCAGAAATGCGGCACGAGCCAGAGCCACTTGGGTCGGCTCTGCCGCAGATCATGCGATTGATAGCTGCGGTTCAGTCGATGCCGGAACAGCCAGAAAGTGGACAGCAGGCCGTACAGGAGCGGACCCATCCATTCGCACCAGCCCGCACCTCGTGCGTACAGCGGTGACGCCAGGCAGCCCAGGCTCAGTGCCGTAAAGGTGAGGCCGGCAAGATCGCCATTTGCTGCCAGCGCCGGTTCTTTGTGCAGCGAGGCGCCGCCTGTACCGGAAGACGCTGGCCTGGAACCGTCGTGCATTCACTGTCCTTAAGCTGTGAACCGTTCGGCGTTCGCGCAGCAGTCGGACCTCGGCATCATGAGCGCGCTGCGCGTCGTCCGACATGGCTGCTCCATCTGACCAGACAGTATAAATAACAATTGGAACATAGTCACGGATACGAACAGCGACGCTCCTCGGATTCGGTTAAATCTTTGGGATTCACCGGATCCATGCATTGAGCAGCCTATATCAGCGCGTTCGCGAGGCCCGAAACAGACTGGGCCTCTCCCAGGAATCTCTCGCAGCCGAGCTCAAGGTTTCGCGCAGCGCGGTCGCGCAGTGGGAGAACGAAGCGGGAACGCGTCCCAGCGTGGACAATCTTGTTGCCCTGGCACGCCGTAGCGGCATGGCGTTCGAATACCTTGCGACCGGCCGTGGCACCCGGATTTTCGGTACACCGATCGTTGCGGAAGAAGCACCCCGCTATCACGCCCTGACGGCGCAGCAGCAGCAACTGCTGGCATGCTTCGATGCGCTGTCGCCGCGCCAGCGAAGCGCCTTGCTGGAACTTCTGGTGCCCTTGGCCATGCGGCCCGCTACGCGCTGATCGCTCCTTATCAGGGCTCGAGGAAGGTCCACAGCGCTTACAGCGCAGGTGAACAAGCACGGCGGATGCTCGTCGAGCCTAACCGGCATGCCGCGAGCGGCACCCCGCAGAATGAATCTTGCGGCATGGTCGTTCCCCCTCACAGACCGCTCGCATTCGCGAGCGATCTCCCCTCCTGCAAGCGGGCGAAGGTAGGTCGGCATCACGCCGCGCGTGATTCACGTTAACGGCCATGCCGGCGGAGGCACCCCGGAAAATGAATCCTCGGCCAGGCAGGCAGCCCTCTCCCCACCACCCGCTCCGCGGGCGGTCCTCCCCTCTCCCACGTCGTGGGCGAGGGGCTGCAGACTCGCTGCGCGAGATTCACGTTAATCGATGACTGGTCAAACCCTCGTCGCGCGACCAGAATACGCGCCCCGCACGCTTCGGCGGCGGTGCGTTGACCACTGTCCCGTCGTTGTGACGGGAGATCACCTTCCGAAGACCGCCATGTATACCCGCGCATCCGTCCGCCGCGAAGCGGGCGCCTCCCTCAGTCTCGCAACACCGATCATCGCCGCGCAGCTCAGCATCATGGGCATGGGTGCGGTCGATACGATCATGGCCGGCCGCTACAGCGGCGCTGCGCTGGCGGCCGTGGCGGTGGGCGCCAATCTCTGGTTTCTGCCGTTCGTCTTTTTCATGGGCTTGTTCATGGCGGTGTCGCCGGTCGTGGCGCATCACGTAGGCGCGCGCAAGCCGGATAAGCAGATTGGTGACTTCTCGCGCGGCGCGATGCTGATGGCCCTGGTCGTGGGCGTGTTGTGGATGATCGCGGCGAAATGGCTGTCTCCGCTGGTGGTGACGCGCCTGGGCCTGCACGAACAGACCGAAGCCTATGCGCTGGGATATCTGGCCGCCGTGTCCTGGGCGGCACCGGTGTTCGCGGTGGGGTTCGTGCTGCGCTCGACTGCCGAAGGGCGCGGCGTGAGTCGCGCCGTGATGCTGGCCGGCGTCGTGGCGTTTCCGCTGAACGCATTGTTCGACTGGTTGCTGATGTACGGGCATTGGGGCTTTCCGCGCATGGGGCCGACCGGTTGCGGAGTTGCCACGGCCCTGTCCTCGGTGGTGATGCTGGCGGCCTATCTGTTCGCGTTCGCCCGTTGGCGCTCGCTGCGCTCTCTGCAGGTTCTGCGGCTGGAGCCGGCGCGTTTCGATGGGGCGATTGTCCGGGACATCCTTCGTCTGGGCCTGCCGATCGCATTCATCCTGTCCGCCGAGGCCAGTCTGTTCCAGGTTTCGGCGTTGCTGATGGCGCGCTTCGGCGAGATCGCGGTGGCGGCCCATCAGGTGGCGATCAATTTCGCGGCGGTATGTTTCATGGTGCCGATGAGTCTGGGCATGGCGACAACGGTGCGCGTCGGCCAGGCGGCCGGCGCCGGCGAGCCTCGCGAGGCTCGCATGCGCGGCTTCGTGGGGATCGGTCTGGGTCTGTCGTCGGCCCTGTTGTCGGCCGCGATCATGCTGTTCTTCCCGGCCGTGGTCGTGGCGATCTACACCGATGTGCCGGAAGTGGCCGACATGGCGATTCGCTTTCTCGGCATTGCCGCCGTATTCCAGGTGTTCGATTGCCTTCAGGCCACCGCCAATGGCGCCCTGCGCGGGCTCAAGGACACGCGCGTGCCGATGCTGCTGACGGTGGCGGCGTACTGGATGATCGGTATGGGCGTCGCGATTGGCACGGCGTTCTGGGCGGGCGTCGGCCCCATGGGCCTTTGGTGGGGCCTGGTTGCGGGCTTGGCGGCGGCCGCAGTGGGGCTGAACCTGCGCTTCGCGCGGCGTTCGGGGCGCCTTGTTGCCACGGCCTGAGCGCCATGCCGGGGTCCACGTGTGGGGCGGTCGGGTGCGTGGGCACGCTGCGCTTTGCCCACGCTACATGTCGTACCACGCCAAGCTCACGCGTTACCTTCATCCTCGATCGCGTGGCAACGCAGTCACCTCACGTGCTTTCCGAGACCGAACGCAACGGCAAGCTCGTAGCCGTGCAGATGTTCCGAACGCCGTTTGGATTCCGGACGCCAATAGCCGGCAGCGTGGGCCCAGGCCGTAGGCCGCGCCCACGCGGCAGGCTGGACCGTATCGACGATAAAGGTTATTTGCATAGGTCTTGAATTGGCAGGAAGGAGGCGCATGCTAGACGTCCCCCGACCCAAAGAAAGGAGTACGCCATGGCACTGCAACTCGGCGATACCGCCCCCGATTTCGAAACCCAGACCACGCAAGGCCCGATCCGCTTTCATGAATGGCTAGGCGATTCCTGGGGCGTGCTGTTCTCGCATCCCAAGAACTACACGCCGGTGTGCACCACGGAACTGGGCTACACCGCCAAGCTCAAGCCGGAGTTCGAGAAGCGCGGCGTCAAGGCGATCGGGCTGTCCGTGGACAAGCTCGAGGACCATGAGGGCTGGAGTCGTGACATCGAGGAAACCCAGGGCAGCGCCCTGAACTTTCCGCTGATCGCGGACCCGGAACGCAAGGTCGCCGAGCTGTACGGCATGATCCACCCGAATGCCAGCGGCACGCTGACGGTGCGCAGCGTGTTCGTGATCGACCCGAGCAAGAAGGTGCGTCTGATGATCACCTATCCGGCGTCCACCGGCCGCAATTTCGACGAGATCCTGAGAGTCATCGACTCGCTGCAACTCACGGACAAGCACAAGGTCGCCACGCCGGTGAACTGGAAGCAGGGCGAAGACGTGATCATCGTGCCTGCGGTATCGGACGAGGATGCGAAATCCCTGTTTCCGCAGGGTTGGAAAGCGCTCAAGCCGTATCTACGCGTGACCGCGCAGCCCAAGGACTGACCGCCAGCACGGGCTTGCCAGAGCCGCCTACGCTCAGATCGTGACATTTGTCGTCGGCGGATTCGTTCGCCGTCGTCGTTTGGGAGGAGAGGGGCTGGGGGTGAGGGCGCTTCTCGTTGCATTTTTTTGTGATTGGCCCGAACAGCGCCCTCATCCCCAACCCTTCTCCCGGAGGGAGAAGGGAGAACGGCGTTCCGAGATTGACGGCATTCAAACGAGAAGCGCTTAACGTGAATCTCGCGCGGCGTGATGCCGGGCCGCTCGCGACTGCGAGCGGTGGGTGAGGGCAACGGCCGTGCCGCAGCAGATTCATTCTGTCGGGTATCGCTCGCGGCATGGCCGTTAACGTGAATCACGCGCGGCGTGATGCCGACTTACCCTCGCCCGCTTGCGGGAGAGGGGGGACCGCTCGCGACTGCGAGCGGTGGGTGAGGGGAACGGCCGTGCCGCAGCAGATTCATTCTGTCGGGTATCGCTCGCGGCATGGCCGTTAGGGTTGCGCTGATTCTTCCGTACCGAGCAATTCGTCGAGGATCAGGCCGCGGGCCGTGCTGAAAATGTCCAGCCCGGTGTCGGTATCGCTGAGGATCAGCGAGACCGCGCTGTAGTTCAGGTCCAGATCCAGCCAGGGCACGGCACCGAACAGACCGGGATCGCTGAGTTCCGGGCCGGTGCTGCCGGGATGCAGATCCGGCGAGGAGATCCACCAGCCGAAGGCGTAGCCGGGGAAGTCGTTGCGATCCAGCGGCGTTCCGACCTTCAGGCGGCCGGCGATCTGGTCGGTGGACATCTCCGCGATGATGTCGGCCGACAGCACCTGACGGCCCTCGTAGACGCCGCCGTTGAGAAACATCTGCTGGAAATGGCGGTAGTCATCGGCCGTGGTCGTTCCGCCGCCAGCGACCCTTGGATTTTCATCACCAAAGAATTGATAGCTCGGCATGTCCAGCGGCTCAGCCAGGGCCATGTCGAAGAAGTCGTTCCAGGTTTGTCCGCTCAAGACCGTGGCGATATAGCCGGCGACCTGATAGCTGCCGCCACCGTAGGAGAAGGCGGCGCCGGGCAGGAAACCAAGCGCCGCGTCGGCGATTTCCTGTACGCACTCCTGCATGGTGACGGTCACGGCTTCGGACAGACAGTCGGGGTCGGTCTGCAGCCCGGAGGTGTGATTGAGCAGCATCCGCATCGTGATCGAGCGTTTTGCGAACGGCCAGTCGATGCTGTCCTGCAGATAGGTTTCGACCGGTTCGTCCAGGTCGAGCAGGTCGAGATCGACCAGGGTCAGAATCGCAGCGGCCGACGGAGCCTTGGTGGCCGAGGCGGTGAGTACCGAACTGTCGACGCTAATATCGCCACCGGCCTGCGTGAACTGGCTGACGCCGTCCACGTTGAGATTGAACGCATAGCCGGACACGGTGTCGGGCACATAACTGTCCAGCGTGGATCGCAGCACGCTCCAGTCGTAGTCGGGCGCCGGGTCCTCGCCATCATCATTGCCGCCGCTACCACCGCCACCGCCGCCGCATGCACTCAGGCTCAGGCCGATTGCCAGCATTGCAATCTGCGCAGTGCTGCGCTTTTCGCGGAGGGGCGCGCCGAGTAGTCTTGAGCGCCGCAGATTCCATGTCATCAATCGATCTCCATTGAGCCACCCGACAATACCGTTGTTCCAATGCCATGGGCCTGGGTTTGAAGGCGACCATTGCGACGCCGATGGCCGATCCACCATAACCAAAGTCATCAGCCGCCGCGAATGAGCAAGAAAGCCAATCACCGTTCCAGCACGATTACGCAAGGCGTGGCCCGCTCCCCGAATCGGGCCATGCTGCGTGCCGTCGGCTTTACCGACACTGACTTCGAGAAGCCGATTGTCGGCATCGCCAGCGGTCATTCCACGATGAACCCCTGCAACGCCGGCATCGGCGGTCTCGCCGCGCGCGCCGAGACCGCGTTGCGCGAGGCCGGGGCGATGCCGCAGACCTTCGGCTTTCCGACGGTCACCGATGGCATCTCGATGGGCACGGACGGCATGAAGTTCTCGCTGGTGTCGCGCGAGGTGATCGCGGATTCGATCGAGACCGCGGTGCAGTCGCAGTGCATGGACGGGTTCCTGGCGATCGGCGGTTGTGACAAGAACATGCCGGGCGCGCTGATCGCGATGCTGCGCATGAACGTGCCGTCGATCTTCTGTTACGGCGGCACGATCAAGCCCGGTCGCTGGAAAACTCAGCCACTGACCATCGTGTCCTCGTTCGAAGCCGTGGGTGCGTACAGCGCCGGCAAGATGGCGAAAGAGGATTTCGAAGGCATCGAAAAGAATGCCTGCCCGAGTTTCGGCGCCTGCGGCGGCATGTATACCGCCAACACCATGTCCAGCGCGATCGAGGCTTTGGGCCTGTCGCTGCCGAATTCTTCGACCATGGCGAACCCCGACGCCGAGAAAGGCGATTCGGTGGCGCGATCGGCCGCTACGCTGGTCGATGCGGTGATCAAGGATCGCAAGCCGCGTGATATCGTCACGAAGCAGGCGATCGAAAACGCCGTGGCCGTGATCATGGCCACCGGAGGCTCGACCAATGCGGTCCTGCATCTGCTGGCAGCGACGCACGCGGCCGATATCGACTGGACAATCGACGATTTCGAGCGCATGCGCCTCAAGGTGCCGGTGCTGTGCGACCTCAAGCCATCCGGCAAATACGTGGCCACCGATCTGCATGCCGTCGGTGGCATCCCGCAAGTGATGAAGATGCTGCTGGTCAACGGTCTGCTGCACGGCGACTGCCTCACGATCAGCGGCCAGACCATCGCCGAAGTATTGGCGGGCGTTCCGGATACACCACCCCAGGGACAGGACGTGATCCGGCCGTTCGAACAGCCGATGTACCAGCAGGGACACTTGGCGATTCTCAAGGGCAATCTGTCGCCCGAAGGCTGTGTCGCCAAGATCACCGGCCTCAAGAATCCGGTGATCACCGGCCCGGCACGCGTCTACGATTCCGAAGATGCGGTAATGGCCGCGATACTCGCGGATCGGATCAGTCCCGGCGATGTCGTCGTGATCCGCTACGAAGGCCCCAAGGGCGGGCCCGGTATGCGTGAAATGCTGGCACCCACCTCCGCGCTGATCGGCAAGGGTCTGGGCGAGTCGGTGGGTCTCATCACCGACGGACGATTTTCGGGCGGAACCTGGGGCATGGTGGTCGGCCACGTGGCGCCCGAAGCCTACGAAGGCGGCGTCATCGCACTGATCGAGGAAGGCGATTCGGTCACCATCGACGCCCGAAAACTGCTGATTCAGTTGAATGTCGAAGACGCCGAGATCGAGCGGCGGCGTGTCGCCTGGACCCGCCCGGCGCCGAAGTACACGCGTGGCGTGCTGCACAAGTTCGCGCGCCTGGTGTCCACGGCCTCCAAGGGCGCGGTGACGGACGGCGACTGAGCGCCTGATGCGCGATTCCGCAGTCAGTCGCCACGGCATCAAGCCGGCTCGCGATATTTGCGGATTCGGAGAACGATGAAAGCCGCTCGCAAAGCCGTGGCTTCGGGCCATGCGGTTCGTTCGAGATGGCTCTGCTTCGTGGGTCTTGGCGGGCTGATCGGAGTCACCGCCCTGGTCACAGCCACGCTGTTCGCGCAGCGCGCGCTTCCCGCCACGTTGAGCGCGCCGGGCTCCAGTGCCGAGGCCCGATTGCTGGACCGCCACGGCGTGCCGATCTATTCCGGCACGCTCGAATCCTGGAACGTCGATCAGCAACTGCGTCTGGAAGCGATGCCGGTGCTGCTGCGCGAGTCCATGGTTCTGGCCGAGGACAAACGCTACTGGCGGCATCACGGGCCCGACTGGCTCGCCCGCCTGTCCGCGCTGGTCCAGAACCTGCGCGCGGGGCAGTCGGTGCGCGGCGCCAGCACCATCAGCGAACAGGTCGTGCGCCTGCTCAATCCCCGGCCGCGGACGGTATGGTCGCGCTGGGTCGAGGGCTTCGAAGCAATGCGGCTGGAGCGGCGATTCTCCAAATCGCAGATTCTCGAGTTCTACCTGAATCAGGTTCCGTATGGCGCGAATCGCCGCGGCGCGGTTCAGGCCGCGCACTACTACTACGGCCGGGAACTCGAAACCCTGAACCCGCGTGAGATTCTGAGTCTGGCGGTACTGGTGCGTGCACCGTCGGCACTGGACCCTGCGCGCCATCCCGGCCGTATCGACGGCGCGATCGAGCGCCTCGCGGCGCGTTCGATCGAGTCCGGTCTATTGGACGCCGCCACGTTTCGGACCGCCGCCCTGCAGGTGCGCCAGTCGCGCATGCCGCTGCCCGGCATCTGGGCACCGCATTTCCGGCGGGCGGTGCTCATGCGCGGGCGTGCGGGACTCGACGGCAAGCCGGTCCTGACCAGCCTCGACGCCGGTCTGCAGAAACGGATACAGGATCTGGCCTATGTACGGCTCGATGATCTGGCCGATCGCGGCGTGACCGATATCGCGGCCGTGGTCGTCGATCTCGACGGAAATCAGGTCCGTGCCTGGGTCAGTGCGCACCGAGGCGCCCGTTACGTCGACGGCGTGGACGCCGTCACCGCGCCCCGGCAACCGGGTTCCACGCTCAAGCCGCTGCTTTACGCCATGGCCTTCGATCGCGGATGGACGCCCGATACCGAGATCGTCGATCAGCGTCTCGCCGAGCGCGTAGGGCAGGGGCAGCACGTTTACAGCAACTACAGTGGCGGGCACTACGGGACCGTTACCGTGCGGGAGGCCCTTGGAAATTCGCTCAACATTCCCGCCGTGCTGACGCTGCAGTTCGTCGGCGCCGACCGTTTCCTCAGCGGCCTGCGCGCGCTCGGAATCAAGTCCCTCAGCGCACACCCCAATCTCTACGGCGACGGTCTCGCTCTGGGTAATGGCGAAGTGACGCCGCTGGAACTTGCCCAGGCCTATTCGGCGATCGCGACCAAGGGCACATATCGAGACCTGAGTCTGATCGAAGGCGAAACAGAGCCGGTGCAAGCATCCGTGATCTCCGCCCCCGCCGCGGCGGCGATCCGAACGATACTGAGGGATGAAACGTCGCGATACCTTGAATTTGGCGAAGGTGGCGTGCTGCGCTTTCAGCACAACGTTGCCGTCAAGACCGGCACGTCCAGCGACTATCACGATGCGTGGACGGTCGCCTTCGACCGGGATTTTCTCGTCGTCGTCTGGGCCGGCAGCCTCGCGCGCCGCGAAACCGATGGTGTGACCGGCGCCATCGGCCCGGCCTTGCTGGTCCGGTCGATACTCGCGCAGCTACCGAGCCGGCCGCTGGCCGCGGCACGCGCTATGGATATCGAGCCTTCGACGCCGCGGGGTTTTGATTCTGCCGCCCCCGGCGCCGAATCCGAAGTTCATATCCGCTGGGTTCAGCCGTTTGACGGTTTAAACATCGTGATTGATCCGCGTATTCCGATTGAAAGGCAAAGCCTGCAATTCGAAGTCCGCACGAACCACACCACGGCCGAATTCACTTGGTTCGTCGATGATCAGCAGCGCGCGGTCACCGCTCAGCCCAACTGGAAATGGTCGCTGAACCCGGGCAATCACACCGTGCAGGTCACGGCGACGAGTGCCGAAAGCTCGATCAAATCAAATATCGTGAACTTCAGCGTGAAATAATCTTAGCGGAGCGACGATTTATTCGTCACTCCCATGCACGCAGACATCCGGGCCGTACCTTTATCTCGCCAATCAATCTTTACCGGCTACTTGAATACCACCCGTTTATCGAGGATGCTATAAGCGTCGGTCATGCGATTCGTCAAACATTCAAGAAATAATCGGGAGGTATTAGCTGATGGCGACGTACAAGGAACTGGTACAACAAATCGAAAAGCTTCAGCAGCAGGCTGAAGACCTCCGAAAGAAAGAGCTTCAGGACGTGATTGCCGAGGTCAAGGCAAAAATCCAGCAATATGGACTCAGCGCTTCCGATCTCGGACTTTCGGGCGGCAAGTCAAAATCGTCGGCGTCTGCCAAGGGGACCGTCAAGCCGAAGTACAAGAATCCGGTGACGGGCGATACCTGGACCGGCCGCGGCCGTGCCCCGAAGTGGGTTGTCGAAGCTGAAGCGGCCGGCAAGAAGCGGGAAAGCTTCCTGATCTGATGGTCGCCACGGGCGGGCTGGGCAAACCAGCTCGCCTTCGTTTGATTCGCGGTAAGGCTTTGGCAAGCATGCCAAGCCGTGGGTAGTTCTTCCGGGCCTATGTAAAAGCTATGTCGTTAAATCGCCGGGATTTTCTTGGATTGGCGGGTGCTGGTCTCGTGGCGGGATGTTCCGCCAACTCCAGTGCTCGGCTGGCCTATGAAACCTTGAAAGCTGCCTATTGGACGCCTCGCACTTATTCGCTGAGTGCTGAAGAGATTCTTGCGATCCCTTATTCGGCAATGGGGTTTTGGGCCGGCAACAATCCCAAGGCGGTCTTGATCATGGAAACGCTGGAGCCGCCCTATCGTGCAACCTGGCGTTCTGAAGACCGCGTGTTGATCGAAACCCAGAATGGATTGATCGCGTCCACCGCGGGACTGCCAAATGATCTGGGCCGTTTCGAGTATTCGGGTATTCCCGTGTTGGGCCTGGAAGCAATTTCGCAGCTTGAGGGGCGCCCGCTGAATGGGACCTTGGATATGCTGGAGCCGCGAGAATACGGCGTACCATTTCAAGCCCGCTTCGAGATTGGTGCGGAAACCGACCTGGCCATTCTCGGTCTGGAACACCGGGTGGTTCCCGTGGTGGAGAATCTGAATTTCCCGACCCGCCGCTCCGAACTCACGAATCATTATTGGTTTCGACGCTCCGACGGTGTCGCGATTGCCGGCAGGCGTTCTTTCCATGAGGATGCGCCGGCCCTGAATTGGGAACGTCTGCTAAAGACTGCTTGATTCCGAGATGTTTCGTCACCTTACGGTGTCAGCGTCGGAAGCGGATTCTTGGCGTGCCGAGCTTCGGCCATTCAAGGCGTACCGGATTGTCCGCGAACCCATAAAAAAAGACCGCCCTCGCAAGGGCGGCCCTTTTGCACGTAGTGCGAGCAGACTCAGTTGGTACTGGTCGCCGTCGATGTCCCGGTGGTCGAAGTGCCGGGGGACGTATCGGACCCGGCATTGTCATCATCGGTGGCGGCCGCAATCGCGGCGCCGATCACCACGGCCGCGCCTGTCGTGACGCCGACCGACATCCATTTGGCATTGCCCGAGGCATTCTCGGTGGCACCAAAGCCTGCGGAATTGCCGGATTCCTGCGCGAATGCGGCGGGCGCTGCCGTCATTGCCAATGCGATCGCGAGAACCTTGATTGTGCTGCTCATGCGTGGAAACTCCGTTCGGAAGTGACCGTTCGAAAATGGCCGTTCGAAATATGGACATGGCAGCAGCGGATGTTGGAGCCGCCACTGCCTATAGTCGCCACTCTAGCGGCTCCTCGCGTGAAATCCAATCGCCCGGCGCGCCGGAAGGACGCTGTCTAGAAAGTGCCGGTCGCGGTCGAAGTGCTGGTCGAGGTCGACGTGGAGGGCGAAGTGCCCGGAGGCGTTACGGTGTCGTTGGGGGCGTCGGGCTCGTTGTCGTCCGTGCCGGCGGCGACGATTCCGCCAATGACCGCTGCGGTTCCGACACCCACACCGATCGAAACCGCGCCTGCAGCCTCGGTTGCCTCATTCGCTGCGGATGCGCCGGCGGGGGTGCCGGTCTCCTGCGCGAATGCGAGGGGGGCGGAGAACACCGCAGTTGCCAGTACAGCCAGGGGGATCAGCTTGCTCATGGTTCACTCCACGGGGAAAGGTTTGCGGTCAACCCGCATTTCAACCAAATCTAGTGGATTTCACTTTAGCGGCTAATTGTCCAGATGCCAATCAGAAAATGCGATTCACCTCGATGTTCACGCGCACAGAACCGGATCGCTCATGTAGCATTCGACCAGTTTTGACCGTCCGGTTCCTACGTAAGCCGTTGACGCTCAGGGCGCTTTGGTTCATGAGCTAAGGAACCGCTGCATAACCGTAGCGCGCGAAGGCAGCTCGCGTTTCGCCAGCGCGCAGGAAACGGGGGGGTATTGAAATAAATGAGCATTTCGAGCACTGCCGAAACGCGAGATGTCGAGCGCAGTCGGTCATGCAGAGGTTTCCTCAAGCCATGTCATTTTCAGACAGTAGGGTGATTCCGCGTGAGATTTGAGCTGCCTGCCCGCCGCCGGCTGATTGGTGAATGGGTTCGATGTGCCGCCACGGCCTTGGTACTTTTCGGCTGCGGAATTGCCGCTGCGCAGAGCGGTTCGCCAGACATTCTGGATACGCTCAGCCCCGAGCAGCGCCAGCAGTTGATCGACGCCTACGCAGAATCCCGGCCCATGGGGTCGAATGACGGCTCGTTCGAGCAATACGGTTCCGGCGAAGTCCCTCAGGCGCGCGGCAGCGACGGTGGCTCCGGGGTTCAGGATGATCCGGTGCTCGGTGCCGAACGGCAGCGGCAGGCCCGTCAGCGCGTTCTGCAACTCAGACGGCAGTACCTCCGGTTTACGGACACTCCCTTTTCGGCCAATCTCGAGCCCTTCGGATACAGCCTGTTCATCGGCGCGGCGCCCAGCACATTCGCGCCCGTTGACAACTTCCCGGTGCCGGCCGATTACGTCGTCGGCCCGGGTGATCTGATCCGGGTCCAGATCTACGAAAACAACAACGCCTCCTACGCTCTGGAGATCAGCCGGGACGGGGCAATCAACATTCCAGGTATCGGACCCGTCGATGTCGCCGGACTTCGTTTCGCGGAAGTCCAGCAGACCGTTCAGGATCAGATAGAGCAGCGCATCATCGGCGCCAAGGCGGATGTCACCTTGGGGCGGCTACGCTCGATGCAGGTATTCCTGGTCGGCGATGTCAACCAGCCCGGCTCCTATACCGTCAGTTCGCTCAGCACCATGACCAATGCCCTCTTTCAGGGTGGCGGTGTCGGGCTCTCCGGTTCCTTGCGCAAGATTCAGCTGAAGCGTGGGGGTCGTGTGGTGTCCACCCTGGATCTCTACGACCTGTTGATCCGTGGTGACGCCCACGCCGATTTGCGACTGATGCCGGGCGATGTGATCTTCGTGCCCCCGGTCGGCGCCCAGGTGGCGGTCGATGGCGAAGTCAAACGACCGGCGATCTATGAACTCGACGGCGAACGGACCGTCGGACAGATGCTGGAGCTGGCGGGTGGCTTGCAGGCCTCCTCTTCGGCCGCCGCAACCATCGAACGGGTTTCGCCCTCGCACGGACGCGTCATCGTCGATATCGGGCGTGACGGGGTGATCGAACGTTCCGCGCCGGTGCACGACGGCGATGCGATCAAGATCAAGCAGGTCTCTCCGAGGATCGAAGACAAGGTCCGGGTCGAAGGTTTCGTCAAATATCCCGGACGCTACCAGTGGAGCGCGGGCATGAGTCTCGCCGATGTGCTGCAGGTCGCCGCGCCGCTGTCGTCGGATAGCGGAGAGGAAGCCTACTTCCCCGCCATCCTGATCGAACGCACCACCGAGGCGGGCGGCGTGCGCCGCTGGTCCGCATTGCAGCGCGGGCCGGGAGGGCTGGTGCCGGCAGAGTCGCTGCGCCCGAATGATCTGATCGTCGTCCTGAGCCGGTCTGATGTCGAGTACCTGAGCTCTTCGGACGTTCGCTCGGCCGTGGCCGGCGGTGGCCGCCAGGTTTCGTCCTGTCCCGGGCTCGATCAATTGACGAGGCTGCTGTCGTCGCAGCGGGCATCCCGCCTGGTCCAGATTTTTGCGTCCGAGCGTGATTCCTTCGGCATGTCCGATCAATGGGGCGATATTCAGGAGGCGGCGAACGGGGACGCGCGAAATCGCGACGATAGCGCGTACGACGGTTATCTGCCGGCAACGCCGGGTCAGCAGGCACAGAACAGGGATCAGGCTCTGATTCTTGGTCAGGGCACTGCGAACGGGCAGGGCGATGCGTTCATCACCGGAAATGGCCAGGCCGGGCGCAGCGCCAGGCTGGTGTCGTCGGACCCGCGTTCGCAGTTGCCATCGACTGCCGCGGGGCAGCAACTCGCTCCCCCCAGTCAGTGTCCCCGGATCTATCAGCGCGTCCCGCAGATCCTGCCGTTTCTGCTGGAACGTTCGGTCGCGGTATTCGGGGAGGTCCGCCGTCCCGGGCTTTATCCGGTGGCCGATGGAACGGCCCTGCGCAGCGTGGTCGATGCTGCTGGCGGCCTGACGGCGGAAGGCAATCGCGAGAATGTCGAATACGTTTCCTATGCCCAGGCCCTGGAAACGGGACAGTCGCGCTATCAGACCCTGGACGTCGGTCAGGATCAGACCTTGGCGATCGACATGCACCCGGGCGATATCCTCAACTTCAGGCCGGTGTATGTCGGCCAGGAAAACGGCGTGGTGCGGCTGTATGGCGAGGTCCGGTTTCCGGGCGCGTACAGCATCATTCGCGGCGAGCGCCTGTCCGACATCATTCGTCGCGCCGGCGGGCTGACCGACCAGGCTTATCCCTATGGCGCTGTGCTGACGCGGGAGTCCGCGCGTCGTGCCGAGCAGATCACCAACCAGCGCGCCGCCAAGGATCTGCGCGAGGCGCTGGTGACCGCGGTGACCAGCGGTGCGCTGCCGGATTCCGACGCTTCGTCCGGCTTTCTGTCCGGTATCGTCCAAAGCCTGGAAAGCAGTCCGACCGTTGGCCGGGTCGTGACCGAAACCGACCCGCAGGTGCTCGCCGCGCGCCCCGAGCTCGACATCGTGGTCGAGCCCGGCGACAAGCTCTACATGCCCAAGCGCCCCGCCACCGTCACGGTGACAGGGCAGGTGCTCAACGCCGGAACGGTGGCCTTCGTTTCGGGCCGTGATGCTTCGGAATACATCGACATGGCCGGCGGCTTCACCCAGGGGGCGGATGACGAACGCGCCTTTCTGATCCTGCCCAGTGGCCAGGCCCGAAAGCTTGAAACCTCGTTCTGGAATTTCCGCCGGATCGACGTGCCGCCTGGCAGCTATATCGTCGTTCCGCGTGACGCCACGCCGCTCAACGGATGGGTCTTGAGCGAAAAGTTGCTGGGCATCTTCTCCAACCTTGCGGTTTCGGCAGCAGCGCTGGCCGTGATCGGCGACAACAACTGAGCCCGGGCACGATTTCCAGCGCCCGGCCATCGCGGTTTTTCGCCTGATGATCCGCCAATACTGGCGCTGGGCGCTGGCGTTCGGCTGCGCCGCGCTCAGCCCGACCATTTCCGCCGAACAGGCGCCGCAGTTCGATATCCTCAACGACTACGGGGAAGTCGGCCTGTTGCAGACGCCCACTGCACGCGTCTCGAAAAAAGGCGAATTCGCCGTGGGCGTCTCCACGGTACGCCCCTACAACCAGCTGCAATTCTCGCTGCAGGTCCTGGATCGCCTGGAGGCCGTATTCCGCTACACCGAAGTGAGCAACCGGCTCTATGGGCCGGAAAGCTTCAGCGGCGATCAGAGCTACAAGGATCGATCGGTCGATGCCAAATTCGTGCTGCTTCATGAGGGTCCGCACTGGCCGTCGCTGGCGGTCGGCGCGCGCGACGTGGGCGGTACCGGGCTGTTCTCGGGCGAATACCTCGTCGCCAACCGGCGCTGGTACGACTGGGACTTCTCGCTGGGGATCGGCTGGGGACGCCTCGGCGCGCGTGGCGACCTGGATAATCCGCTCACCGAGATATCCGACGATTTTTCGGATCGCTCGACCGACGGCACGCCGGGCAACAGTGGGTTCGACCGCCTGTTCCGCGGCGAAGAGGTCGGCCTGTTCGGCGGCGTGCGCTGGAGCAGCCCCTGGCCGGGTCTGTCATTCGTCGCCGAATGGGATGGCAACGACTACGAGTCCGAGGCCCTGGACAACGATCAGGACGTAAGCTTCCCGCTCAACCTGGGGATGAACTGGCGTCCCAACCGCATCGTGGATACCAGCCTGGGCTGGGAGCGCGGCTCGATCCTCACGGCGCGCGTTTCGTTCCGGACCAACTTCAACGAAGCGCAGGGCGTCCCCAAGTTCCTCGATCCGCCGATGCCCAAGCTTCGGCGCCCCCAGGATCAACTCCCGGACTTTCCAGACAAGGCGCAGAAGTCCGCAGACACGGATGCCACGCTGGGCAGCGCAGAGATCGAAACGCTCAGGCCCGGCACAACCATGCGCTTGCGCCAGGCGATGGCGGAGCAAGGTTTCGGCCTGCAGGGTTATTCGTATCAAGCCGACACCGGAACACTCACGGTTTGGTATGCGCAAAGCCGGTACCGCTCTCAGGCGGAAGCATTCGGCAGGTTGTCGCGCGTTCTGGCGCAGCGGGCGCCGCCCGAGGTCAGCAATTTCACATTGATCGAGGTCTATCTCGGATTTGAAGCGTATCGAGTGAATCTGGTGCGCAGCGAAGTCGAGCGCCTGGCGCTGGGCCGTGCCGCACCCGAGGAGGCCGAGCGCGCGATTCGCGTGTCCGGCCCGGACCTGTTCTCGCACTGGCAGCAACAGGGTGGAACCCAGGACTACCCCGGACTGTCGTTTTCCTCGGGTCCCGGCTGGAGGCAACACGTCGGCGGGCCGGATGGCTTCTACCTGTTCCAGCTCTGGTGGAAACTGGGCGCCTCCCTGTCGCTGGCCCCCAACTGGAGCATCTCGACCCAGGTGGGGGCCAACATCTACAACAATTTCGACAAGCTCGAACTTCAGTCCGACAGCGTGCTGCCGCATGTGCGCAGCGATATTGCGCAGTATCTCAAGGAAGGAAAGAACAACCTGGTCAGGCTGGAGACCAACTACTTCTTTCCGGTAGGCGAATCCTGGTATGGCCGGGTATCCGCCGGCCTGTTCGAAGAAATGTACGGCGGCATCGCCGGCGAAGTGCTGTACCGCCCGTTCCAGAGCCCGCTCGCTCTGGGCCTGGACGTCGCACGCGTTCGCAAGCGGGATTACGACCAGCGCCTCGACTTCCTGGACTATCAGGTCACGACCGGCCATCTCACCGCGTACTACGACATGCGAGCCATCGACACGCTCGTCCAGTTCAGTTACGGGCGTTATCTTGCCGGTGACTGGGGCGGCACGCTCAACATCGCCCACTTCTTCGACAGCGGCGTTTCGGTCGGGGCATTCGCCACCAGAACCAATGTTTCAGCCGAAGATTTTGGCGAAGGCTCGTTCGACAAAGGGTTTTATGTGAATATCCCGATGGACCTGTTTTTTGCCCGGTCCACACGGCGGCGCGCACCCATCCTGTTCCGACCGCTGACCCGCGATGGTGGCCAGATGGTCCGAGACGGAATTCGCCTGTACGGAGCAACCGAGACGGTACCGCCGCTCGGCGGCAAGGCCCGTAGCTGACTCATCCGGTAACGCCGCCTTCAGTACGAAACCCGTCGCTCTGATTCAAGAGCCTTATCGATTCAATACGTAACGACCGGTGTATTCAAGATGATCACTCCTGGCAATACCTCGGGTTCGAGCGAGGTCACGCTCACCGAGATTGGCGGACTGTTGCTTGGCGGCAAATGGTGGATTCTCGCCAGCACTGTGCTTGGCTTGGCGCTGGGCCTTGCCTGGGCGCTGACCGCCACGCCGATCTACCGCGCCGAAGTCTTGCTGGCGCCCACGAGCGAGCGCGGGCAGTCGGGCGGAATCTCCGGCCTGGGTGGCCAACTCGGCGGACTCGCCTCACTGGCGGGCATGTCCATCGGCGGCGCTGGCGGGCGGGAAGTCGAAGCCGTGGCGACGCTGGAATCTCGCGCACTGACGGATCAGTTCGTCAGCGATGAAAAACTGCTTCCGGTGTTGTTCGGCGATCAATGGGACGCCAAGCAAAACCAATGGCTGGTGGATGACCCCGCGCAAGCGCCGACGCTCTGGGACGCCAACAAGCTCTTCGCCAATAAAATCCGCACCGTGGAGCAGGATGGCGCCACCGGTCTGGTGACACTGAGTATCGAATGGAAGGATCCCGAACAGGCGGCGCACTGGGCGTCTGAACTGGTCAGCAGAACCAATGAACGGATGCGCAACCGCGCCATTTCCAGTGCCGAAAAGAATCTTGCCTACCTCAAACGGCAGCTTGAGCAGAACAGCATCGCCGAGATACGCACCGCCATCTACAAGCTGATCGAAAGCGAACTCAAGTCCAGCATGCTGGCCCAGGGCGACGAGGAATACGCCTTCAGGGTGCTGGACCCTGCCGTGGTTCCCCAGGAGCCCGTGCGGCCCCAAAAGAAAGTCATCGTGCTGCTGGGGCTGGTGCTTGGATTCATGCTTTCAAGCTTTGCCGTAATGGTCGTCGGCTTTTCGCGCAGGCGCTGAGCCTCAACGCGCCGACTCGCCGTCCAGACCTCACATGCGGATCAACCCCCAAGCCGTCGTCTATGCCGGGTTTTGTCTGCTGGGTCCGATCGGGGCCCTGATCCCGGTGCCGGGATTGCCGAGCTCCTTCCGGTTCTACTACGCCCTGTTGCCGATCGGCATCGTGGTTTTCGCGTGCCGGGGGATCAACCGGAAAGTCTTCACGGACTTTCTCATCATGATGCCGGTGGTGGTCTACATGGTGATCTCGGCCGGCATCCTGTACGCCTATCACGATGTTTCAGATCTCTCCAATGACGACAATCCGATCGTGCGCGTCGGCCTGTTCACGTCGATGCTGCTGTTCGCGCTGGCGCTTGGAAGCTATCTGTGGCGCAACGAGCCGCGAAGCGCCGAATCGGCAATCGCCGAGCGGGTACTCGGGCTGCGTCTGGTTCTGTTGGGCTATGTCATCACGCTGGCGGCGGGCTATGTCTTTTTTGTCGGTTACTACCTTGGCGTTCTCTCCGTGGAGTTCATCGACAAATTCCAGGTGCTGACCCAGTTCGGCTATGGGCTGCTGCGCTTCTCGCCGGGCTCCTATCCCAACGAATACGGAATCGTTTCGAGCTTCATGCTGTCGATCTGGACCCTGCTGATCATGCAGCGCATACCCTTGAAGCAGGCCCGCTCGAAGCTGTCGCTGCCGATGGCACTGCTGGGTCCGCTGTACATCCTCACGCTGGCGGCCCTGTTTCTGACAACCACGCGCGCCGCCTATGTCGCCTACGTGGCCGCGTTGGCGTATCTCGTCCTTCGTGGCGGCACGGCGGCCACCAAGCTCAAGCGCGTATCGATCGCCGCGGTTGCCGCGCTGGTGCTCGTCATCGGCGCTCAAAGCTACTACGACGTACTGGGCCTGATCGAACAAGGGATCAGGGCGTTTTCCGATCCCAATGCGAGCGCCGCTTCACGGTTTGTGGCCTGGCGCTACGCCTGGCTTCAGTTCTGTGACAGCCCGCTTGTCGGCACCGGCTTCGGTTCCCAGCACGGCATCCACAACACCTATCTCCAGTTCTTCTTCGAGCTGGGGGTGCTGGGCAGCGTGCTCATCGGCATAGCGGGTCTGCTGCTGCTGGGGCGGTACGCTCAGCGGCCACGCAGGTCCGGCGATCAAGACAGCGAGGATCTGTCCGTATTGAGGGTTGCCAAGAATCTCGCCCTGCTGCACGTGCTCTGGTTCGCCATGAGCAACCACAACCTCAATCACTTTCTTACATGGTTATGTGTGCTGCTGATGTACATGTCCGCGCCACCGGTTTCCAGCAGCGAAGCGAGCCTTGTGCCGGCGCCCTTGTCGGGACGGCTCGCTTGAGTATCCAGAGACTTCATCCACAGCCCGCGGTCAGCCGAAAGGTCGGGATATTTCGTCTCCAGTTGTTCAAGCCGTCGGAGACCTTCATCTATGAGCAGGCCGGCCGTCTCGCGCGGTATTCGCCGGTCTACATTGGTTCGCGGTCGTTCGGAGACCCCGGAAATCGAACCGTTCGCGGCAGCGCCGCAAAGCCCGACGCATCGTCGCTGCGGGCGCTCAGCACCGCGCTGCTGCCGCGCGCAAGACCGTTTTTGCCAGGGCTGGCGCAAGATCGCTTGAGTCTGATCCACTGCCACTTCGGTGTCGACGGTGTCTACGCCGTTCCGCTCGCGCAGCGCCTTGGTATTCCCCTGGTCACGACGCTGCATGGTTTTGACGTCACACGCACGGACCTCGACTGCCTGCGATCCGGTCGCCCGGCCTTGGTCAATGGCGTGCTGTTCCGGAAAAGGCTGGCCGCCCGGGGTTTGATGTTCCTGTGCGTCTCGGAGTTCATCCGCCAGTCCGCGCTGGCCAGGGGCTATCCGCCAGACAAGCTCAGGGTTCATTACATCGGCATCGACTGCGAGCGCATCGCACCCCGCCAAGGGCCGGGGCAGCCGGGGCTGATCGTTCATGTCGCGCGTCTGGTGGAGAAGAAGGGCACGACCTATCTGCTCCGCGCGGTGGCGAAGCTTGCGCCGGAATTCGAGGATTTGCGGCTTGTTGTCATTGGTGACGGTCCGCGGCGCGCCGATCTGGAGGCGCAAGCCGCAGCGCTTGGAATTGCCGGCCGCTGCCGTTTCGTCGGCACCCTGCCAAATCACGAAGTGATGGCCTGGATTCGGCAGGCCGCCGTCAAGGTCGTTCCCAGCATCACCGCCGCCGACGGCGACATGGAAGGCTTCGGGATCGTGAACCTGGAAGCGAGCGCCCAGGGCGTGCCGGTCGTCGCATCCGAATCCGGCGGAATCGGAGAGGCCATCATCAATGAGCAGACCGGCTTGTTGTGCCCGGAACGCGATGTCGAGGCGCTATCCGCCAGCATCCGAAAGCTGCTCCTGAATCCGGATCTGAGAACGGAAATGGGGTTGCGCGGCCGGGCGCGCGTGGAGCAGAGCTTCAATATTGCGCGCCAGACCGAGAAGCTGGAGTCGATTTACGACGAAGCCATCGACGCCGCGCGGTTTTCACGAATCGCATGACGATTGCACGCACTGAGATGACCGCACCACCCGACCATATCGCCGGAGCCGACAGTGTCGCGGCCCTGAAAATCGCGATTGCCGTACGAGACCCGATCGGCACCGGGGGCGGGAGCGTCGCGCTGCAGACCGCCCGTGCCTTGATCGAACTCGGCCATGAGGTTGTCGTGGTGTCCGATTATCCCGTTCCAGACCTGCCGAACGTGGATGTCATCGCGTTCGGTCAGGCGCTCAAGCGATGGCAGCCGGGCTTCAAAGTCACGTCGCGAATCCGGCACCTGGCGCAGCTTCTGGTGTTCTCCGCATTGGGAAGGATGAAGCTGCGCAAATATGAGAACGCAGGCTACATAACGGTCGATCACAACCTGGAGGCCTGGGGCGGTGACGTGGTCGTCATCCACAATGTATTCGGCCATCAATACCGGGCGGACCACAGGCCCTTGCTGAGGCGACTCCCACAGTTTTTCAATCCGGCCTTTCACTTCCGGATTCTCAGAGAGCGCATCATCCTGCGCCTGGGGCGCGTGCAAACCGCCGTCGCCGTTTCCGAGCAGACGCTCGAAGAAGCCCGCCCCTACCTCAGAGACGGCATGCGCACCGGCGTTGTCCACAATGGGGTCGATCTCGACCGTTTCGTGGCCTTGCCGCCCCAGGCCAGAACCGCGCGCCGAATCGAACAGGGCATCAACGGAAACTTCGTCGCCTTGTTTGTCGGGCACGAATTCGAGCGCAAGCGTCTCGACCTCGTCCTGGAAGCCATTGCGGCCTCGGCACCGGATGTGGTCCTCTGGGTCGTCGGCGGGCGGGTCAGCAATCAAAGCCACTATGAAGACATGGCGCGCAAGCTCGGCGTTCTCGACCGCGTGAGGTTTTGGGGGACAAGACCGGATGTCGAAGCCTTCTTTCAGGTCGCGGACGCATTCGTCTTGCCGAGCGAATACGAAACCTGGGCGCTGGTATGCCTGGAAGCCATGGCTGCCGGAGTTCCCGTGATCATGAGCGCCGTGGGCTGCGCGCCGCATGTGATCGAGCAAGGCAGGAACGGCTACGTGGTGAAGCCGGCGGCGGCGGAAATCGCCGCGGCGCTGGCCCGGATGAATGCCGACCGGATGCACCATGAAGCGATGCGGAGCGCGGCGCGCACGGTCGCGCAGGCATACTCCTGGAACGGCGTGGCGCGTCAGTATCTGAAGCTCATACAGGATGCCGCACCAAGCAGGGCGCCATGAGCCGCAAGATCAGTTCAATCGTTTTCGGGAACCTGGCCTCCAAACTGGTGGGGCTGCTGCGCGAGGTCCTGTTCGCGGCATGGTTCGGAACCGGGCAGACCGCCGCCGGCTTCCGCATCGCACAGACCGCCTATTTGATGCCGGCGCAAGCCTTGATTGGCGATAGCCTCAGCGCCGGCCTGCTGCCGCTGTATCGCAAGATCAAGGCAGAAGACGAATACCACGCCAAAGTGCTCGTGCTGGTCGCGGCGGTTTATGGACTGGTGTTCTCGGTCGTGGTGTCGAGTCTGCTGTACTCGTTTTCTCAGGAGATCGTCGGATTCATGGCGCCCGGCGTCGCGCCAGGGGCCCAGTCGCTTGCCGCCAAGCTGCTGAAGATCATGGGCCTGTCGACACCGTTTTTCATTCTCGGCGGCATGCTCAGCTACATCGAGGCGGCCTTCGGTCGCTTCGGCGCGATCGCATGGCGCCCGATGTTGCTCAACATCGGTTCCATTTCCGGCGCGGCGGCCGCCGTGTATACGCATCAGGATCACTGGCTGGCCACGCTTGTTTTCGCCAGCCATTTCGTTTTCTTTCTATGGACGCTCGTGCAACTCAGGCGCCTGGGCGGGGTGTGGCCTCGCGGCCGCATTCCGCTTTCGCTGATGGCCCATATGTCCGGCCGGTTTCTGGTGAGCATCGTCCCGCTGCTGGGGCTTCCGCTGGCGGCACAGATCAACACACTGGTGGAACGCATGGTTTCGTCCCACCTGGGCACCGCCATCATTCCAAGCGTCGACTACGCCCGCTTCGTGTCCGATACCACCGTGCAGCTGATCGCCATGCCGCTGGGCGTACTGACCATGTCCCTGCACGGCGGCTCCAAATCGGATGATGCTAAACGTCATGTCACCGACATGGCGTCAACGATCATGATCCTGGCGTTCCCGATCGCCGGCTTCATCGCGCTCAACGCAGAACCGATCGTTCGGGTCGTATTCGCACGTGGTGCGTTCGGCGAGGAATCGGTACAAACCACCCAGGCGGTTCTTCAATGGATGGGGGGAGCCTTGGGGATGACCGTCACCGGGTATTACCTGATCAAGGCGCTCAACGCGCAGATCAGAAACCTGGAATCGTTCGCGATCACGGCCATCGCCTGTGCTGCGAGTATTCTCGTCAACCTGACACTGTGGCGGAGCTTGGGGCCGCCGACCGTGGGGCTGGCGGTCGCAAGCTACAGCGCGGTCGTCTTCACCCTGTGCCTCATACGCCTCTCCCTCTGGAGAGACCTGATCCCGCTGGGTCTCTGGATTTGCGCGGGGCTTGCCGTGCAGGCGCTGGCCGGGCTCGCACTACCGGGCATGGGGGGGATGGGCGCCTATGGGAACCTTGCCGGCAATGCCTTGCTGAGCGGCGCGCTGTGGTGTGGCCTGGCCTATTGGGTAGGCCCCGTTCGGCGTGCCGCCAGCCCGGTACTGCTTCGCATACCGCTGCTACGCACGCTTTTTCGTGAGCGCGGCTGACACCAAGGCCATCATCTTGTCGGTGCGGATCTCGTAGGTCTGTTCCTTCGCCGCGGCGAGCCGGTCGCTCAAGGGCGCGCAATCACCGCTCAAGACCCTTTCAATGGCCGCTGCAAAAGCCTCGGCGCCGTCCGCGAACCTGGCTACTCCGTGGTACGCCTGCAGCGCAGGCAGCGTCGTAGCCACCACCGGCCGCCCCGCAGCCAGATACTCGAAGAACTTCATGGGAAACATCGAGCGGGTGTAGTCGTTCAACACGTTCGGCAGCAATGCGACATCCATGGCCTTCAGGTAACCGGGCAGCGAGGCATAAGGGCGCCCGCCCAGAAAATGAATGTTCTTTGCGTTTCGCAACAGCGAAGAGTCTGTCAGCGGATCGCCTTCGCCAATCTCCCCCACGAACACGAACGACCATTGCGGATGCGCATCGGCCAGTTCGCGCAGCATCGGAAAATCGAGTTTGTAGCTAGAAATCGCACCGACGAAGCCGAGCCGCGGCGAGGGGATCGCGACGATGTCCTGTGGCACCTGGGTATCGTCGGAAAGCGCCTTGTTGAAATGCTCGAAGTCCGCCACATTCGAAAAGTAATGCGTCTCGGGATTCAGCTGCTTGTGCGTCTCGTACAGGTGCGGAGCCGTGGCAAAGATCAGATCGGCCTGGCGTGACAGCTCATCCTCCCCCCGCGCGACGGCTTCGGTCGGCACGCCAGGCTGGACCTTGACGTCATCCACGGCGTGGTAGACCAGCAGCGAATACCGGTCGGCGTCATAAAGCTGTGTGGTCAGCGGCGAATAGGTCCACAGGATTTCCGGAGCGATCCGCTTGTTCCAGCACCAGAAGGCCACGCCGGCCTGCAACAGGTAGCGGTTGATCCTTCTGATGCTTGGCCGGCCGTGTAGCGGGATGACCAGGGGAGACCACACCCACAAGTTGGGTCTGACCTGCCTCGGAGGCAGCAGCCCGCGCTTCAGCCGCGTGGCGATTCGCCTGAGATCCTTGCCCGTGGCCGTTGGCGCCCGCAGTCCCTGCGATTCGACATAAAGAATCCGATGTCCCCGTGCGGCAAGCTGCACCGCCACATGCTGCTTGTTGGTCCAATAGGGGTTGTCCCAGTCCGCCGTGGAGACCAGGACGATGCCTTCGTTCTTGTTCATGCGATGCTGCCGCGCGCTGCCGCGGGCAGCGCTTGCGCATTCGGGGCTGCAATCATTGCTCGGCTGCTCCAGCGGCGCGTTTGCGCAGGCGGACAAGTGGCTCTGCCACGATGCGTTCGACGAGTACCTGTACACGAGCGAGGCAGCGTGGGGTACACGGGCCGACGCGAACCGGCTCCAAGATTGCCAGCGGAATGCAATCGACCGGGGAATATGGTGGGCGGTACTGGGATTGAACCAGTGACCCCTGCCGTGTGAATCCCGAACTTGCCATTTTTGCGCCGTTGGCCGGCGCGGCCACATCAGTAATTTCAGTAAGTTAGAGCGTATCACGTGCGCTAGAATGTGCCAAGAGGCGCTCGCGGGTGTGGCAAAATTGTGGCAAATCGGGTCCGATTTCTCCCTGCTGGTACAGCATGTCAGAGAGGCATCCACCTCTCCTCCTTCTTGGCACACCGACAACTATCTTGACATGCACCGGCCGCCCCGAACTGGCCCTGCTCCAGGCGTTTGCTCCACACGCAGTAGCCGCCCGATTCGAACGCCAGCACTTTGATCTGCGTGCGCCGACGATTGATGAAGGCGTACCACGCTCCATCGCTTGGCTCGCGTCCCAGGTGGCGGCGTACCATTGCGCTCAGGCCATCGAATGAGCGACGCATGTCCGTCGGCTGACGATACAGCCGGATGCGACGCTCACCGACCGTGAGCATGCGCGCACCGCAGGCGCAGTACCGTTCCTTCTCCCAGGCTCAGCTCCACATCCCAGGCCGGCGATTCTTTTCCCGACGCCACCGGTGCCGTCAGCTCGATAAAGCCGGCCGCTTCACGCGGCGGCGATCCGGACGATGACACCGACTCGCCCTTGAGCTTGCGCCGCCAGTTGCAAAGCGAGCTCAATGCAAGCCCGCGCGTGCGGCAGAACGCTTCTTGGCTCTGCCCGCTTTGCGCCCACTCCTCAATCAGCCGGCGCCAGTCCGACTCGTTGCGTCGGACGTAACGAACACTGCCCACTCCTGTTTCCATCGCATCGCTCCCTTTCAGTCGATGCGTGCAGGCTAATGGCCGATGATTCGCGCGAATATGACGCCGTGGTTTGAACGCTTACGTTGTAGCGACTGAGGATGAGCTCCAGCATCATGAAATTGGTGAGGAGAATGTCCGGCGGGTTATCGGCGATCTCTTTGCGCTGAGCATCAGACTCTTGCCCTGTGTAGCGGCGGACCGTGACCGGCGGCTTGTCTCCAAAACTACCGAGGAACTTGCGAAGTTCCTCTTCCTGGCTGTTGGCCAGCGCGTTCATGGGGTACACGACGATGGCGTGGATTCCGGGCTTTGGCCGTTTGGACCGGGTTCGCACGATGGAGTCGATAATCGGTACGAAGAAAGTCAGCGACTTGCCAGAACCAGTGCCCGTGGTGACGACGTAGCTTTTCCGTTGCTGGGCGATGTCGATCGCCTGCACCTGATGTTTGTAGAGCTGGAGTGGGATGCCGGCTGGTGAACCCGCTGGACCTCGGCCGAACCGGAAGATCGAGGCGGTTAGCGGATCGAGGAGCCCGCTTTTTGCCAGAGCATCGACGTTCTCGTCGCGCAGGTAATTGGGGTTCAACTGAACCAGCGGAGGGGGCCAATAGCAACCAGCCCCATATTGCGCCTCGACAACCGCTGCGATGTCAGCAGGCCGAATTCTGGTAAAGCTGCGCGAAAACGACCCGTAACCTTCGATCAACTGGTCGCGGAAGTTGAAAACATCCATACGCAACGGCCCCCGTGTTTTTCTATTTGCAGTCGCCCCGCTCGAGCTTAATTGATTGAGCGCACGATCGACTCGCCGTTATTTGGGTAAACCTTCAGCCGTTCAGGGCCGGTCTATTGCCCTTCATGCCATAGGCGCTCGGGTAGTAGTTCTCCAGGTTTTGTACTCCGACAGCCGCAGGCCGTATCGGACGAGATTTCCTTCATGGAGATGGTGAAGCTCGCTTGCGGCCATGGCGATGAATGCGGGCAGGTCCGGCTCCCCCACCAGCGGGGTCGCAAGTTCGCGGAGCGCGGTGGGTTTGATCGCGACGCCTCTTCGAACGGCGTTGCCAACGACTTCGCGCAGCTCGGCGCGATAGCGCAGCCGCAGGGGGTCAGGTTCTGGCAGCGCTTCCCGCAGAACGGTATAGCGCTGACATGAGCGTTCGTAGGCCCAAGTGAATACGTCGACGAGCAACTCGATCTGGTTCGTCTCGTAGACACCCAGCATCGCTTCTATATAGGCCCGCTCCGGCACGTCGACGAAAGAAAGCGGGGCCAGATTGCCTCGGATCAGGGAGATGTTGGCGCCCACGCGGGACACCCGCTTATTCACATCTTCAAATGGCTGCAGGTAGGGAATGTGCACCATAACGAACAGCGCCTGTTCGAAGGGGTCGCGAATGGCGCCAGCCTTGTCCAGGATCAGGTGGAAGCATTCGTCGAGCAGTTGGGGGATCGCGGTCGGCTGATAGACCGTGCCGGCAATGTCCACTGGAATCTGCCGCACCCGTCCCGAGGCCGCGGGATCGAACAGCAGATTTTCCGAAAGAAGGGCGTGCAGGTTGCAGAAGGTATAGGCGTTGAACCCTACGTCCTCGGCGTTCTCCACGATCATCTCGATGGCGGCTTTATGGTTCAGGATCATCTGCGCTTCGAGCTGATCCTTGCCCTCGGCGGCCATGCCAAAGTCGATCAGGTTCTGCGTGTCCAGCCGGGTGTAGGTGTTGCCTTCCAGGCGGCTTGACGCCCACGAAAGGTCGACCAGCAGGCGGTTCAGGATGTGTCGGGCATAGGTTCCGGCCGCTTGGCCTCCGACAGGCGTGCGCCCCAACTCGTGCAGACGACGGCGTATCGCCTCGGGTAAGTAGCTGGTCACGTTGGGCCGGTACTGATCCAAGAAAGTCCGGTTGTATCCGACCGGGCGTCGCTCGGCGAGTGGGCGTCTAACCTGAGCACGAACTGCTGCACCTGATGCGGTCAGGGGTACGTAGGCTTCTTCCCGTAGGACATATGCCTCTCCCAGATCGGGCGGCGCGGCAATCCTTTCTGCAGAAGCTGGGACGCAATACCTCCCTGCGCGCCCCTGGCCAACCACGATCAGTCGTCCGGCTCGTAGCAATTTTGCCAGGCGCCGCTGCAGCGTCCGCCGTGGGAGGTCAGGTAGAGAGTCGTTCAGTGCCTCCAGGCCGATCCCGTCTGCATGGAAGGCAACTGCAGTAACAATCGCGTCGAGTTCGTCGGACCGAATAACCTTGGGCATGGCGGAGATTTTATGTGGCGCGCAAGCATTATCGAGCCAACCTAAAGTGGCGCGCAACTGCAATGAGCGCCAAATAGGCAATTCTATGCGGCGCTAAATCACGACTCGCGCCAGAACGTGGGTCGGTAGTCCTGACACACGGGGTGCATTATCAATCTGCGCCTTTCGGACTGACCTTGCCCGCGAATTCTGTTGTGGTCCAATGATTTCGGACACGTTGATAGGGGAGAACACCCCACGACGAGGAACGAGAACAGATGACCCAGAGTAGAGCGCGGCGAAGCTTCGATGGGAGCTTCAAGTTGCAGGTGGTGAGGATGATTCGGGACCAGCGCCTGAGCGTATCACAGGTGTGCAAAGACCTGGATCTGGTGGACAGCACGGTACGGCGCTGGATCGAGCAGTACGATGCCGAGGTGGCAGGAGGTCCCGGCAAAGGTCGGCCATTGACGCCGGAGCAACAGCGCATTCGGCAACTGGAGGCCGAGCTTCGTGAGACACGACTGGACATTGCTGTCTTAAAAAAAGGGTCGGCCTTCTTTGCCCGGGAACTGAAGTGAT